>ERZ1645185.171-NODE-171-length-27827-cov-8.541265_pt1 | contig 27827 bp, 28 predicted proteins | sample MGYA00575351_ERZ1645185 | MGnify/ENA primary metagenome ERZ1645185 (study PRJEB40838, sample SAMN11284767) | freshwater sediment metagenome | isolation source: river sediment | host: Sediment | place: India: Jana village, Kanpur | collected 2015-12-17 ... | reverse complement strand
CCGCTGGAAAAACGCATGAGGGCGGTTTCGCCGACCTGCCAGCCAAGGTCAATCAGGACCAGCGCGGCATTGAAGTCACTGCCGACGCTGTCCTTCGCATGCACCAGTCCGGATTCGTTCCCGCGCCAGAACCAGTAGGCTTCGTCGGTTGGCGTGTATGCCCAATCCCTGAATTCCGCCAGCTCTACGGTGCAGTTGCCGGGCGGGCCGCCAATGCCTTCCGATGCGTCAACGACCACCCGCTGCCCGAAATTGAACGTATGCGTAGCAGGCACGCCCTCGCCGCCACCGCCGGTACTGGTGGCATCAACAATCGGAATCGCCGCCTTCTCTGGGTACCACGCCTCCCCGCCCGACCACCCCGCGTGGATTCGCTCCAGTAGCACCGAGCGGGTCTTCGGGTTCGGGATGAAGCTGCCGAACACGCCCGCGAACACCGTGCTGAAGAAGCCGCGATTGCCTGTCTGATCCGGGCCGAGGTAAGTCGCGAGCCTTGCGTTGACCCCTTGGCCGTCTCCGCCGAACTGCACGTCCATCGGGCCGACGACGCCGCCCTCCGCCTCGTCACCGCCCCAAATGTCGGGCGCGTTGACCTGGAGAGTCTGGTTCTCGTGCACGCAGCCCGACCACGCGCGCTTCCCGCCGGCCACGAAGCGGTGCATCGTATCGACGTACTGCGCCCATATGTCGAAGAACAGGTGCTTGTACCTGTACCCGATGGTCTGCCCGCTCTTACCGCCCACGTTCGGCCTCCGCCTTCTCCACCGCAGCCACGAGCGCCAGCGCGAACGCGTCGTTCGTCGCACGGAAGTCTTCGATGTCCCGCCCGTCTCGCACGAACGCCGACCAGTCCCACCCGCGCGCCGCAAACCACTTGCGCGCGTTACGGCGAACGCACCCGAACGTAGTGTTGGGCGACAGCTTCAAGCCGACGACGAGGTGCAAGTCCTTCGCGTAGACGATCATCCCTTCTTCCCTGCCTTGGACTTGATCGGCTCCGGCGGGTCGAGTTGCGCCCAGCCCGCCATGATCGGTTCGCTCAACCAGACCGCGCCGAAAATCTCGACCGGGGCCTGGCCCTCCTGGATGTCAGGCGTATCCGCTTTGCCTGGCTCGGGCGGCTTCGGCTTCGGCGTGAGCGCCAACGTGATGAGCGTCGACACCACCATCATGATGAGCGCGGCGGCTAGCTGCGGCAGGAAGAGCAGCGCATGCGGAGACGCGGGCGGGTCGCCAGCCCAACGCCCGAGGCCCCGCACGTCGACGACGCCGGCTTTGCGCGCGTCGAGGAGCATGCCGGCCATGACCAACAGGCCGATCAAGTAGAAGCTGTGCCAGGAGTCGAAGAGAATCATCGCACGGGGTTTCCGTCGTGTGGGTTGCGGATCGGGATGTACTTCTGCGCGCCGCAGTTGAGTTCGTTCTCAAAGTAGTCCCGGCAGTCCTCGAAGCTCTGCCTGCACCCCGGAAGGAGGGTGACATCGAGCAGTTCTTCGAGCGACAGGTCGCCGTAGTCGATCACCACGCTCGCCCCTTCGTGTTGCTCGATGGTGCGGCTCATCTTCAGGCCGTCCGGGCGTTCCCACTCGACCGCGCCGTTTACCAGACGGCCGTTCGGGAACGTCGCGGCGGCAGCGATGTTGAGCACGAACCCGTCGATGCTCGCGATGGTGCCGGCGACGCGATGCGCTTCAGGGTCGACCTTGCACTGCGGGCCGTACAGCGTCTTCCGGCAACTCCGCTGGATGCGAGGGGCCGGCGCGACCGCACGTCCGGACGTAACGTAAGGCTCCGACAGGAGCGTCAACTCGTTGTCCGAGAACTTCGGCTGCACGAGGCGACCGATCCAAATCATCTGCGCGTCGGCCTCGCCCTCGTGGACGGTCTGGATCATGCACATGATGATGTCGGACGGCGGCCACGGGAACCAGTTCTCAGCAACAGACAGCGACCTCGGCAGCGTGATCGACACGTCCGAGCTTTCGTTACTGCCGGTGGTCTTGATCGCGGAGTGGTCGATGGCCGTCGTCAGGAACGTGTGGCCGCCGAAGACCTCATTGCGGTCGGAGTTGGTGTACCGCCAACTCACCGTGCCGCGGGTGAACGTGTAGAGGTAAATCGGCTCGCCGGCTTCAAGCGACTCGTCGCGTTCTACGGAACTCATGCTCTGCTCCTTACGACGTTTCGGTAACACCCTCGAACACGAGGGGGGCGGTAGTCACTCCATCGGCATCCGTGTGGTGCGTGATCGTCAGGTTGTCCGAGGCTTGCTGCATCAGCATCATGAAGCTAATCCGCCGGACGTTGGTCGGAGAGACCTCGACACCGAGCGGCGCGTTAAGCGTAAGCTCCTCGACCCCGTCAGACTCCTCGGAGTCCGTGATGCGGCGATAGTAGACGACTCCCCCGGCCAGTTCAATCCGGATGTCCCGGCGGCCGTGCATGCCCAGGCCGAACAGGGAGTAGCCGCAGGCCTTCACTGGCAGCACGGACGCGCCTGACGCCATCGTGCCGGCGATCTCCAGGTCATTCGCCAGTGTGGGCACCCACAAGGTCAGGTAGCGGCCTGCGAGCGTGTAGAGCGCCGACCGCATGATCGAGTGCGCGGTGCGGCCCTTCACCATCCAGGACGCGTCGAGCGCGGCGAAGGTCTTGTCCGAGAAGTCGTAGTAGAGCGGCAGCGCCACGTCGTTGTCGAGCGTGTCGAGCACACGGTTGAACGCGAAGTTGCGAGACGACGCCCAGTTGTTCGAGAACTCCCATACCGGAGCGCCGAGGTACGTCGACGCGAACTCGGCCGTCGGCCAGTCGCACACCTCAGACATCTCGAAGCTCACCTGGAGTGTTGAGACCTCGTCCGACAGCAAGATCGAGTTGTTGCTGTTGTCGGCTAGTCGCGCCATGCGGATCGGGTACAAGAACGTGCCCGCCGGCCAGTCTTGCGCCGTTGCGCCGGCCAACGTGATCGAGTCCGCCTCCACCGACTCCACTTCGACAATCTCGAACTGGTCGGAGAAAATCACGTTCGGTCGCAGCACCGCGTACCTGCCTGCCGCGAAGTCGAACCCCTCGGTGGCGCAAGGGATCGAGGTCGCCCCTGCGATGAGCGACGCGGCGAGAGACTGGCGGTCGTGCCATATCGGCATCGCCCATGCGCGCTTGCCCTGCGCGAAACGGAGGTTGTCGACGAAGCGGCGGCTCGCGTGATGCGGATGCACCTCGAAGTTCATGTACCGGCGCGGGGCCTTGCGCATGCGGCGCTTTTGCCTGACGCCGGTCAACGTCGGCCCGATGACGCGCGTGCGGAACTCCAGCGTCTCCGTAATCGGCTTCTTCCAGTTCGGGCACAGAGGCCAGAGCACGATGCCGTCTTCAACATAGCCCATCGTCAGACCCCCAACTTCTGTCGGACGGCCGTCCGGTTGCGGCCGATGAAGTTGAGCATCGCCGGGCCTGCGGCTTGCGCCGTCAGCACCGCGCCGGCGAGTTCTTCGGTGTCGAGCACGTTGATGTTGGTCACGTTGACGCCCGTAGCGCCGCCTGCCGTGCCGCCGTTCGCTACGTGTCGCGGATCGTCAGCGGTGACGACCTCTTCACCCTTCTTCAGGATCGCCGCAACCTCACCGCTCTTCAGGCCCGGCAGTCCGCCCTCGTGGAATTTCTGCGCCCCCGCGAACACAAGCGGCGACACCATGCGGCGCGGGTTCGCACCGATGTTGTTCGAGCTGCCAACGACGCCGCCCGTGTGGCCTGCGCCGAAGAGCGCACCCTTGACCGCGCTGCCATACCCGCCGGTCGTACCGTTGATCGCGTTTTGCAGCGCTTGCAGGATGATCGCCTTGATGATCATCTGCGCGATCTGCATCAGGAAGTCAGCCGCGAACTGCAAGAACGCGCGGCCCGCCGCCCTGAAGCCTTCCGCCAGGCTCCCGGTCTCCACGGTGGCTTCGACCAAGGCCGTCGCGATGTTGGCCCCGGCCGTCGCGAACGACTCGCCCCACTTCTTGACGAACTTCTGGCCGTCGGACAGCTTCGCGTTCTCGGCGTTGATCTGCTGCAAGCCGAGCAAGACCTTGTCGAGGCCGAGCCGCTTGTAGAGTTCGCCGGATGGATCGAGCGTGTTGATGAACGCCACGAACTCCGCGATCAGCGTGCGGATTTTCGCGTTGTACTCCTCCTGCAACAGGTTGACGTTCTGCTGCGTCGTAAGCGCGCCTTGCTGCCCGGTCTCCTGCAACGTGTTCTGGATCGCGATCTTCGCGTTGCGCTCGGCGATGAGGTCGTTGATCGCCGTCTCGCGAATCTGCACTTGCGCGGTGATCTTCTCTTCCTCGGCACGCGCCATCTGCGCAGCGTCCAGCTGCACGAGCAGGGCCTTCATCTGCGCGATCTTCGCGGTGAACTCCGAAGACCCTGCGGTGCCGGCGGCCTCCGCTTGGCGTTGGATCGCCTCGATCTCCAGGCGGCGCTTCTCGATGTCGAGGCCGATGCGTTCTACGGTCGCGGCGTAGTTCGCCTCGATCTGTGCGTCGGTGCGTGCGGCCGTCTCGATCTTCGCTTGCGCGATGTCGTCCTGAATCTCAATGATCTTCTTCGACGCCGCGTCTTCCGCTGCCTCGCGCCGACGGGCCTCTGCTTCGGGGTCGGGGCCTTTGCGCTCCTTCGCCTTCTTCTCGGCTTTCTCGGTTGACGCAGGCGACTTCTGGATCGCTTCAAGCTCCTTATCCAGCGCGCGGGCTTCCTGCGCGGCCAGGTCGAAGCCGATCTCCGCCTCATCGACCAGCTTTTGTCGAAGCTGCTTGATCTTCGCCTGCTCGTTCTCGATAGTCTTCCCGAGGTTCGAGAGCGAACCTTTGCTGATAATCGACAACTCAGTGAGTTCGCCGCCCCCCATGACGGATTCGCGAAGCTGCTGCGAAGCCAGCGCGAGGCGGCCCATCGGCGTAGTCGCCCGCTTTGCTACGTCTTGCAGCTTCTTCAGCCGTTGCTCGGACTCAGCGAGCGTCTCGTTGAGCGCTTGGACGTTACTGCCCGCCTCGTCGGCCGTAGCAGCGCGGACAACCCCGTTGACGCGGCCGACCTTGCCCATCAACGCTAGGTAGCGGCGCGTGCGATCTTCCGACGCTCGCATCGCCTCGTTCTGCGTGTATATCGCCGACGCGACGCCCGTGATGAGCACGGCGAGGCCGCCCAACGCGAGGCGCAGCTTGCTCAGGCCGCCCGCCGCCGCACCCGCCGCCGCCCCTGCGCCCGTAGCCGCCTTCACCAAGGACGTGAGGCCGCCGACCAACGTGCCCACCTTCGACGCCGTGTCGATGGCGAACTTGCCGACCTGGACGGCGATGAAAATCTTGAACGCCTTCGCGACAAGGTCGACGTTATCGGCCAGCCAAATCAGGATGTCGATCAGCTGCCCGAATACCTTGCCGAGCGATTCCGCGAACTCCTGGCCTTTGCGGCTCTCGAAGAACGTCTGGATCGCGCCGAACGCCTGCTTCAACTTCGTCTGGTTGGTGTCGTTGAGCAGGTTGCGGAGCCAGTCGTTGTACGCGTTACGCGCGCGGTTGATGCTAGCCTGCAAGCGGTCAGTCGTCTCGGCCATCGCAGGCGCGAACTTCTCCGCGTACTCCGCCATGAACTTCAAGAACTGCTCGATGCTGCCCTTGCCTTTCTTCAGGTGCTCGTCAAGGTCGGTCAGCGCGATGCCGTTCGCCTTGGCGAACGCGGCGACCGCGCCCGGCAGTCGGTCACCCAACTGCCCGCGCAACTCTTCCGCCTGCACGCGGGCCTTGCCCATGACTTGCACGACGGCGCGGAACACGCCCTCGGAGTCGTCGATGGACAAGTTGCCGGCAGCGACGGATGTCGCAACGTCGGTGAAGAGGTCACGCGTCTGCTGCATCGAGACGCCGACTTCCTTCGCCGCGATGACCATGTTCGCGTACTTCGGCGCGATGTCGTCGAACACAAGACCAAGGCGGTCCGCTTCCTCGCGCAGGAACTTGTAATCCGCCGCCGCCTTCTTCACGTCGCCGCTGTTAGCCACTTGCAGGCCGATGCGCAACGACTGGTCGCGGTTCACCGCCTGGATCGCGTCTTGGACGACGGTGATCGCCTGGTACACACCGATGTACGCGGAAGCGAGGCCGAGCAGCTGGCCGCGGATACGCTGGTAGACCGACAACGACTTGCGGCCGGTGTCCGCGAACAAGGACTGCGCGTCGCCCGCGCGCTTCGTAGCGCTCGCGAGCCTGTCCTTCGCTGCGACTGCCGCACCTGTCTGCGAGACCTCACGTCGCTGCGCCTCGGCGGCGAGGACGCGTTGGCCGCGCTCCGACTGGATCAAAGTAATGAGGCGTTGCCGGCGAGCGTTGGACGCGTCCTGCGCGGCGCGCTCGCGCTCCTGCATGGTCAGCTGCCTACCGAAGACCTCCTCCAGGTCTTTCTGTCGGTTGCGGCGCTGCTCCAGCAGGCGGACGGCGTCACGAACCGCCGCGTTGTTGCGGGCGAGCGTCGACGCTTCGATTTCTTGCTCGACGCGGAGGCGACGCTGCGCTTCCGTAGCGACCTCCAGCGCGCGGGCCTGCCGACTGCGCTCTTCGATGTCGGCGCGCAGCGCGTTGAGTTCGGCGTTGCGGTTGCCGGTCTTCTCGACGGCCGCGCGCGCCGCGCCTGCCGCCTTGGCGCGGGCCGCCGCTTCTTCCTGCGTGCGACGAATCGCTTCGGCTTGCACCTCGTTCGCGCGCTGGACTGCTGCGGCGTAGCCGTTGATGTTCGCGACGGCCGCACCGTAAGACGCGTTCGCCTTCTCGATGTTGGCCGAGATCGACGCCATGCTGCGGCCGGTGTCGCTTGCCTCGATGCCGAGCGCGTCGAGCTTCGCGCGGGACGCCTCGACGGCCTTCGTGAACGAGCGCAGCCGGCGCTCGGTCTCCGCGATGTCCTTGTCGAGCTTCAGCGTCTCGGCTGCGGGCTTCGCGCCCTTGGGCGTCACCGCCGCCTTCTTCCGAAGCTCGGTCAACTCGACGAGCTTCTTCGAGAGCTTCTCGATCTCGTCGACTTCGTCTATGTACTTCTGCAACGCGCCACGGCGCTTGCTCAACTCATTCGACAGCGCCGCCGCCTTCTGCTGCTCGGCGATGAGGTCACGCATGGAGCGAGAGGCCAGGTCTGCCGACTTGGCCTGCTCGCTCTGCGCTTGTGACAGGCGTTCTACGTCGTCGGTGATGTCCTTCAGCGAAGCCTTCGAGAGGTTCTTCGCTCGGATTCGCAGATCAACGTCGACTGTCTTGCCACTCATTGCAACTTCTCCAAGGTCTTTTGAAACAGCTTCGCCGCTTTCTTACTCTGAGTGCTTGCGTAGGCTTGCGCCTGGAGTGCTGCCTGAGTTCGCAATGTGCCGTTGATCCTGTTGGTCGCGATCTCCGCCTCGATGTTCAAGTACCAGAGCGGGTAGTGGCTAGCCCCGCTCTGTCCTTCCGACTCTAGGAACGAGACGAGGGCGAAGACGTTGTCGAGCCACCGGCCAAAGACGGCCGAGCGTCGCGGGTCTTGGGCCGATTCGTGCTTGCGCTGGTCAGCGTCCCGCTGAGATCGACCAGCGCCAGTACGTTTCCCACGAACCTCTTGAACGCCTCCGGGCTGTTGAACGTGAGCTTCGCGATCTCGACCAGGATTTCAAACTGGAGCGCAAACCCGTAGGTGTCGCGCACCATCTCCCACGAGTCCGGCTCGCCCCCGGCATGCGCGATGATCTTCGACAGCACATTCGGCATGTGGACGCCGACCGCCTGCACGATGCTCGGCCAGTCGGACATGAGCTTGTCGGCAAGCATGCCGGCGTCGACGGGGCTGTTGTCTCCGCGCAGCTTCATGCGGTCGATGTCTTCAGCCAGGTCAAACGCGCCGGACAGTTCTTCGCCGACAGCGGTGAGGATTCCTGCAAGGTCAGCAGGGGAGAGGCCGCGGACTTCCGCCGCGACCTCTCCCTGCCATTCGACCTTCACGGTTTGTGCTTTCTCGAACTTCCTGAGCATTTTGGGTCTCCCGAGTTGTTGCTAGTTACACGCCGATGCCAGGACGGCCGTTGGTGTAGACGATCTTCGTATCCACGTCGCGCTGGAGAGCCTGGAAGGTGAAGCCAAGCTGCTGCCAGTCGTCGCCCTTCAGTGCGTAGTCGCCGTCGGGGGCCAACTGCACGTACGGGAAGAAGTAGTCGAAGTTGTGGCCCTTGCCGTTGTAGGCACGGTAGAACATCTCACCTTCGAGGTTGTTCTCGGCACCGGACACCATGCGGTTGTACGTGGTGGCGGAAACGTCGAAGGTCACGGTGACCTCGTCGCCGTCATCGACCAGCAGCGAGCCGGCCAGGACGTAGAAGCCGCCGGTCTCGGCGTCCCACTTCACGTCGACGTTGTTCACGAGCGGAGTCGCGCCCTGCACCGCGCTGTAGTTCGCGATGCCGCGGATGCCGCTCGGGTTGGACGGCGACACACCAAGCTGGTAGCGCTGGCCCTTGACGACCGAGTCGATGACGAGCACCTGCGCCAGCGCCGAGACCTGGGTCACGATGCTCTTCTCGCCAGTGAACCACTTGGCGATGTTGGCCGGCGAGATGTGGTCGGTGATGAAGCTGCCGCTCATGTTCTTCTCCAGCAGAACGGAGTCGTCCTTCTGGCGAATGCCGTGGTCGGTGTCGAAGTGGTCGAGGGACTCGCTCTCGACGTTGAGGTTGATCTCGGTCGTGTTGCCGAAGTACTCCTGGCCGCCGGCCGGGACGCGCGTACCCGGAGCGAACGGTGCGAAGAACAGTTCGCCGCTGCCGAGGACGTAGTTCTTGTCAGGGAAAGACATGCTGGTTCTCCTAGTCGAGTTTGTACGGATCGTTGGGGTCTTCGACGAATTTGAGTACGACCCGCATCCAGAAGAAAGCCTTCGACGAGACTTGTTCTATCGGCGGACGTGCAATACCCGGCTCCATCGTCATACCGGCTATGAGGCCCCCGAGGTTGTAGTCGGGGTTTTCAGGTTCAGCGGACATCGTACTCGGCCGACGGCACAGCTTCGCCAGGGCCTTGCGTACGTCCGCCATCAACTCGTATGCGGGGTCGGTCGGGTTCTCCTTGTCGTCCTTGACCCAACCTTGCACCAACAGCACCCAGCCCTCCTTCGTGACCGGGTGCGCGCGGTCGCCGCCTGCCTCGCGCGGGTAACGGTCGGGGTCGATGTTCTCCAGGATCGACACGCACGGAAGCGGGTCGTTATTGGTGTAGAACATCTTCCCGCGAAAGACCGCTCCGTCGAGGTCGTGCTTGTAGCCGCTGGCGACAGCGACCTCCGTCTTCAGGAAATCGGTGATCGCTTTGAGCGTCGTCAGGCGCTTCGAGTCAGCCATCAGATGCTCCTTTGCAAGTAGTGCGAGAAACGGCCGGCCAGGTGCGCCGACACTTCGTCGACGGTCTTCTCAGCCTCGGTGCGGTAAATCTGCCCGACCGACGGCCCGTAGAGAAGATACAGGTTGTTGCTGATCGGCACCATCTGCCGCTTGTTGCGGACGCGCTCGCCTTCCGCGAGCCGCACTGCGATGCCGACGTTCGAGTTCTCGGACGAGACCGCAGAACTGCCCTTGCGCAGACGCATGAAGAAGCCGTTGCGGATGGCCTGGCCGCCGCCGGAAGTGCTCACCCGCACCTTCGGAGCCGTACGCTGCTTGCCGAAGCTCGGAGCGCCCTGCGCGAAGCGGGCGAGGCTGGTGGGCCTGTCGCGGCCTGTAACGGTTGCTTCAAGCTCGCCCGTGCTCGCTCGACGCGTCACGCCGAGCCGGCCGCTCAGGTAGCCCGCCTTGAAGTTGAATCGCTGCCTGATCTTCTTCGACCCGAGCGTGCGCGCATACGCGGCTGTATCGTTGATGGCGCTCGCCGCAGCGGGCGCGACTGCCTCACCCAAGCTCTTCAGCAGGGCGTCGAACTCGGCAAGACCGCGCGCCTCGATGAAGTACGTCACTCGTTGACCTCCGTCGCCACGCAACGCGGGTAGCGCACGCGCTGCTTCGTGTCGATCACATGGTCAACACGGTAGACGCGGCCCCGCCCGAAGTCGACGACTTGCCCTACGCCCGGCGGCCACTCTTCCGAGTCGAAGATCAGCAACGTCTTGCCCTCCAGCGAGAACGCGAAGCCTTCCCGGTCGAGGTCACCGAACGCTCGGCTATCGGCATTGTGCAGTCGGACCCTACCATTGCCGATAACCGAACCATCGGAGTCAGAGAAGATAGCCGGCAACGCGAACTGAGCATGCACGCGTGCGCGTGATTGATCGCGAATCTCGTCCAGGTTGCCGGCCATCTAGTTTCTCCCAGGCCCAGTGCTTACTTCTTCGCCGCCTCGGCCTTGACTTCCGGCTTCGCCTTCGCGGCGGCCTTCGCCTCCGCCGCCTCCACGTCGACGACAGCCTTGGTCTTGACCAGGTGCGGGATGTCCTTCGCCAGCGCCTTCTCTTCCTGCGCGGTGAGCACGCTGCCCGGAGCGATACGCATGGACGTGTTGAACTCGTCCTTGTAGATGATCTCGTTGACAGTCTTGTACGACATGATGCAGCCCTCGTGTTGTTGAGTTTCGGTAACTCCGGCGACCGTATGGTCGCCGGAGGCTATCTACGCCGAACCGGGTTTAAGCGCCGATCACGTCGATCTTCATCGACGCGTCCGGGCGGCCGGGGATCATCAGCGGCGCGCTCTGCGTCATCACGAAGATGCCGCTCGGGTCTTCCTGCTCCCACATCTTCGGGAACATGGAGAGCGGCTTCCAGCCGGCCTTGTTGTCCATGATCGCGCCGAAAGCCCGCACGCCCTCCACGTCGCCGGTCAGGACGATCAGGCCGTCCTCGACGAACGGCTGCTCGACACCGTCGTTGTCCTCGTAGATGTCGTTGTAGGTCACCAGTTCGACGCCGCCCTCCAGCAGGCCGTGGAAGGTCACGTACTCGCCGGAGACATCGAAGCTCTCCAGCCTGGTGAGCGAGCCACGGCGGGTTTCGAGCGCCTGCGCGACCTGGTTGGTCGCGAAGAACGCCTCGGCCGCGCTGGGGGTCATGGTGATGCGGGTCAGCTTGCGGCCCGAACGCCGCAGCATCTCGTTCGCCCAGGACTTGATGTCGGTCAGCGGGGTCGCGGTGGTCGGCTGGTTCCAGCGTGCGGTGCCGGTCAGGGTCTTGCTGTTGGCGGCGTTGCGGCCGAAGCCGACGGTCACGGTCGGGTAGTTCTCGCCCGCCACGGTGACCTGGCCGTTCTTGATCGCCTCGCAAGCCATCCACTCCCAGCGGCGCGCGATGGCGTCACGGTGGTCGAGCAGCGTGTCGGCGATGATGGCGTCATTGCGCTCTCCCGGCGACAGCGACCCGCCGATGTCTTCGCCGGCCATGCGGCGGATGTTGCGCGCCGGGTCGAGCGGGTCTTTCGGCTTGATGTACGCCGGCTTGAACTTGCGGATGCTCTCGCGGCGGGCAAGCATCGGCTGGCCCTGCACGTTCGGCGCGACGAACGGGGCCAGACGGCGGCCCTTGTCGACGATGTCGAAGTCGATGTACTCGGACTCCGAGAAGTGGGCGCGCGGGAAGCACAGGTCGAGCCAGTAGCTCGACGCGGGCGGGAAGGTACGGATGACGCCCACGAGTTCGTGCGTCTCCAGGATGTCGAATGCCATGTTGCGTTCTCCTTGGGAAATGGTGTCGTCGCGCTGGGGTCAGGCGGCGGGGCCGGCTTCTTCGCCAGGGCCAGGCGTGGTGGACTCGTTGCCGGTGCGCGCGTCGCTGTAGAGCAACTTGCGGAAACGCAGCATGCCGGTCGAGCCGGCCTCGATCTGCGCCTCGGTGGTGCCGTCCGGCCAGTTGATCGCGTCGATGTTGAACATGCCCGCGACGTAGAGCGCCTTGCGCAGCGTGCCGATGGGCAAGTCGAACGCGGTGATCGCCGCGATCTCGGTGCCAGCGGTCCACGGCACCAGAGCGCCGGCAGTGCGGGCCAGCGGGGAGAACTGCGGGATGGCCGCGCCCGCGACGGTGATCGCGAAGTCCTGGGTGGCGACGGCCGGCGTATCGCCTGCCAGCAGCTGCGGAGGAAGGCCGGTGTCTTCGGCGTTCGCACCGCTCGCGTAGTGGATGTCGTAGCTCATTGAAGTTTCCTCGTGTGGAAAGGTGTGTGGAGCGGTGCGGTGTTACTTCTGGCCGGTGGCCTTCTTGAAGTTCTGCGCGATGCGGTCGGCGGCGGTCATCTGCTTCGGCTCGCCGCCGTCGCCGTCTGCGCCGACGGTCTTGCCGGCGTCGCCTTCCATCGCCTGCGCCAGTGCGCCGACTGCCGGAGTCGCTGCGGCGACCGGGGCGTCTTCGGCAGACGCGGCGAGCGCTGCCTTGGCGTCTTCGGCCGACATGGTGGTGTTGAACGCCAGGTGGTTCGCGAGCTTGGAGCGCTTGCTGGCCTCCTCGCACGACAGGATCGCGGAGATGCGTTCCTGCGCGGCCTTCTGGCCTTCCTTCATGCCTTCGGCCTTCGCTTCGTTGCGCGCGGCGGCCAGGCGAGCGGCTTCATCACCCTCACCGTTGCCGCCCGCCGTCGATACTGCGGTGTTGTCGTTGCTCATCTTCTTCGCCTCTTGGGTGGTTTGGGTGGAAGTCTTGTTGACCTCCGTCAGAAACGCAGCGTATGCCGCACGCGGCGACTCTACCGCGTCGATCAGACCAACGCTCAGTGCTTCCTCGGCGTCATAGACGCGCGCCTCGGTTGCACGAACAGCGTCAGTATCCAGTCCACGGTTGCGCGAAACAAGCGCCACGAACTTGTCGTAGCTCCGCTCCACCGAAACCTGGAATGCCTTGCGCACGTCTTCCGGCAACTCCTCGTACGGGTTGCCGTCGACCTTGTGCTTGCCGGCGAAAACGAACGTCGCCTTGACGCCCGCCTCCTCCAACATCTTTTCGTAGCTCATGTGCAGCATGACGACGCCGATGCTGCCGATGTCGGCAGACGGCGTCGCGTAGATTTTCCCGATGGCCGTCGCGAGCGAGTAACCGCCGGACAAGGCCCGAGAATCGACGACAGCGGCCATCGGCTTCTTGCCGCGCGCTGCGTAGATCATGTCGCACAACTCGAAGTTGCCGGCGACGTGGCCGCCGTACGAGTTGAGGTCGAACAGGATGCCCTTCACGTCCGGGTCGCCGAGCGCCGCGCCGAAGCGCGAGGCAATGTAGTCGTACCCGGTCGCCCAGCGGTCGCACCACGGGTCGCGGTGCAGCAGCGCGCCGTAGACCGGGATCACTGCCACGCCGCCTGCGAAGACGAACGGCTTGCCCGAAGCGTGCGCATCCGAGCCGTAAATCGCGGCGCACGTGCGCTCGACCGCGAGCGTGGCGTCGGCGGACCGCGGCGGCGCTGACGCGAGTGCGACAAGCTCCTGCGCGTGCGCGGCGGACACCAAAGACGGCGCGCGGGAGAACCGCTGCACCTGGTGCAGGTTAGTCGTCGAATCCATCGTCACTCTTCCCATTGTCGTTGGTCGTGGCTTTGCCGTCGTTGCCGTCCTGGGCCTCCGTCGCCGGAGCGCCGCCCTTCGAGCGGTTGAACACGAGACCGTGGTCTTTCTCCATGCGCTGCTCGCGAGCGCGTTGCGCGTACACGTCGCGGAAGTCGGAGCCGAGGCGAGCGCATTCGATCTCGTAGGTCGACAGACCCGCGTCGATTCGCATGATCGCCGCCTCGGTCTCCTTCTTCTCGTCGACCTGGCCGCGCGTCGCGCCGATCCACGTCGCACGGCAGACGGCCTCCTTGCACATCTTCTCGTAGAACCAGTTCGGGTTCTTGCGAGACATCGCACGCGTCGTCTCCAGGTGGCCTTCGACGATGGCCTCTTCGAGCCAGTTCTGGTACAGCGCGTTCGCAGTGCCATCGGCGATGACGCGCTTCTTCGTCTGCACCGAGCGCAGGGTCTTGTTCGTCGCGGCGCGCAGCGACGAGTAGTTCGTCTGCGAGTAGTCGTGCGTGTATTCCTCGTAGCTGATCCCGAGCGTCGTCGAGATGTAGCGGTTCAACGACTCTTCGAGGCGGTCGCCGATTCCGCCCGGCACGCCGGCCGGCGTCAAGTTGAGCTTCGTGCCGGGGAACAGGTAAGGAATCTTGGTGCCGTCGATCTCCATGTTGCGACTGCCGCGAGAGTACTCCGCGATGGCCTGCAACATCGACATCGACGCAAGCGTGCGGCCTTCAGAGCCGTCGCCCGCGCCGATCATCTCGTACGCCATCTCAGGCGGAAGCTCGGACTCGATGGCGGCGGCGAAACTCGCTTGCACGATGGCGTTCGCGAGCGCGACTTCATGGAACCGCTTGCCCATCCGCGTTTCTTTCAGCGCCGCGACGATGTCGGCGACACCGCGCGATTGCTCCGGGCGGCTCATCTCCAGGAGGTGCAGCGTTTGCAGCCGGCCCCACGGTTTGCGGATCGGCCAGTATTCCCAGGTGAAGTTCTCGCCGAGGCGCGCGTTGTCGTTCGCCAGCGCCTTGCGGATGTAGACGCCGACCGGCGCTCCGTTCGCGTCGAGCTTGACGCCGCGGCGCAAGAACTTGGTGTCCTCGGTGTCGTTCGGGTTGCACACCCGATTCGCGTCGATGATCTGCATCGCGGTGCGGAAGGGCCTGTTGCCCTTCATCCAGTTCATCGTGCCGACGGTCTCGCCGCCTGCGAAGAAGCAGCCGATGGACAGACGCACCAGCCCGGTCAGCGTGTTCTTGCGCTCCACGTCGCACCAGCGGGCGTCGGACTCGGCGTACAGCGTGAACGCCTCCTCGACTTCCATCTGGAACTCATCGGCCCATTTCTCGTCGATGGTCGAGTCGCCCGAGTGGCGTCGCAGGTACGAGAACGCCGGGTTCGCGTTGAGGCGGTACTGCGCGCCGACGATGGAGTCCTTCTGCGTGTTCGACGCGCCGATGGTCGGTCCGTTGTTGCGCAGCAAGTCGAGCGCGCGGCCGTCGAGCGCCATCTTGTCCTTGCCGATCATCTGGTCGGCAGAGTTGACGCGCACCGGCCACGACGCGAGTTCGCGGCCGAGACGGTCTGCGCCCTCGAACGCGCCGCCGCCGAGACCGGCCTTCTTCTCCGGCATCAGCGTTCCGCTTACAGAGACGCCGGGGTCGTCCCGGCGTGCCGTTGTTGGTTCTCCGAAACCGTCGTCGAATTGCGTCACAGGAAGACTCCTGCCGGGCGGGCCACGACGCCTTGCATCGGGCACATGCCTAGCTGATGCCGAAGGAGGTTGATGTAGCCGATCAGGCCGGCTCGATTGCTCGACGAGTAGACGACGCGTTCGCCGTTCTGGTCATGGAACTCGCGGACGGTGCCGCCGATCAGCAACGTGTGGTACGCCGCCTCGGCCTCCACGCGTCGAGCTTCGAGGGTCGCGCGTTCTTCGGTGGTCAGCGGGGCGCAAGAGGTCATGGGTTCACGCGAGGTCGGCGGCGAGGTCGGCGAAAGATTGAGGCTTGCCCGCCCCCTTGTCAACTAGCGTTTTTTGCGCTAGGGCAGTCAACGTCACCATCGGGTTCTGCGCCCACGGCTTCAGCCACGTCGGCGGGTCAGCCCAGTCTACTTGATCGACCTTCTTCCAGATGCAAGCGCCGATGAAGTACGCGCACAAGTCCCAGGTCTCGTTGCGCCGGTTAGCCTTGTTGACCCAGCCCTTCGGCGACTTGGTCTCGACCGTGAGTTCCTCGAAGAACCAGGTCTCCAGCCAGTCAGGGAAGTCGATCTTGCCTCCGCCCGGCAACTCGCGGTCGAGCATGTTGTTCAGTGTGTCCTTCAGCGAGTTCGAGTTGAAGAACAGCACCGGAATCTCGCCGCGCGCTTGCGCGAGACGGTCCTTGCGTTTCGTGTCCGGGTACGACACGACCGCACGCGGGGAGCCTGGATGGTTCTCGCCCTTTACCGGCATGAACCTAGACGCGCGCCCCGCGTTCTTCAGTTTGCGGTAGTAGTCGTAGATCATCGAAGTCACGCCTTCCTTACCGCCCGAGTCGCAGAAGGTCATGGTGATCGCCATCTCGCCCGACCCGTCGTAGAGCGGGTACTTCTTGTCCATGACTTCCGTCGTGAGCAAGTCCCAATCTTCGAGGTACGCGGACGGCTTGACCCACAGTCGCTCGCCGTCGTCGTCCAGCCGGTTCGACTTGATGACCGGGAAGCGGTCGATCACGACAATGTCGTACCCGAGCGCCGCCGGACGGATGCCCATCACCTGCACTTCCCAGCGGTTCTTCTGCACGTCGCACATCGCGAACAGCGCGCGAACGTCCGCCGGCACCATCTGCTTTGGAAGCGGTATCGCCTGGTCCATCAAGTCTTCGGCAAGCCGGTTGGTCTCGTTGCCCTTCGGGAAGTACGGATCGCCTTGGTCGGTGTTGACCGTCGTCTTCAGGTCGTCTTCCGACCCGGTGTCGGCGAACTTCTTCTCGGCGTTGATGAACTTGACGACCAGGTCCCGCCAGGGGATGTACGCCGCCGCCGTACCGCGCAGCCAGTATGTCGCCGACTGCGAGACCGTCGGGGTGCCGTACCGCGTGCCGTCGGCGCGAATCTTTTCGCCGTCGGTGAGCCAGACGCCCTTCGCGTTCATACCCTTCTTCTCGGTGGGCGCAATCCGGCACCCGCTCCTCGGGCACTCCATGTAGACGGTCTCAGCGGCCTTCAGCGCGTCGAGCGTTCGCTTCTCGCCGTCGACAAGCTCGTGCGTCTCGTAGCGCAGCAAGCCGAAGTGCCCCTCGAAGAACTCACCGCAGTGCGGGCAAGGCCAGTACCAACGGCGGCGGTCGCCTTCATTGTACAAACCGAGAATGCCTTTGCACGGCGGCGCTTCATGCAGCGTGCTCGGCTTCCACTTGGTGTCCTCGACATCACGCGACGGCGACGAGTCGACGGCCGTCATCGCCATGCTGCCGAACGTGGTCGAGCGCTTCTGCGCCAAGAGGAAGGGCGACCCTTCGCCGTCGACATCGTCCGGCATACGGTCGTACTCGGTTAGCATCGTCACCGGCACCGGCTTGGACGACATCTCGTTGCCCGAAGGCCACGAGATCGACAGCATCATCCCCGAGCGGTAGGTCTTGTCGTGCGTATTGTCCGCGTGCTGCCCGACCAGCATCTCCGCCTTCAGTTCGGGCGAGTGCCTGTGTAGTCGGTCGATGCGGCGCTTCGAGAAATCGCGCGCTGCGGACTGACTCGGGCCGAACACAATCACGTCCATCGGATTGCACTTCACGATGAACGCGCAGCCGTTGATGATGATGCCTTCCGTCTTGCCGCTCTGCGACGGGCCGCAGAAGACTAGCGATTTGTGGTCGCGGCTCATCAGCATGTTCTGCGGCTCGACCATGTACGGCGTTTCGTGCGGTTTGTACGGACCTGAGTAGCGAGGCGGCGCATGCACCTTGACGTACTTCGCCGCCGCTTCGGCGACGGTGAGGCGCTCCGGCGGTTTGAAGATGCTCGCCGCGTCGATGACGATTTGGCCGAGATGGGCGGGCGCGTTAGCCATCAGTCATCGAACCCATCGTCAAACGGCTCGCCGGCCTGCGCCGGATCAACCGCAATCGTGGTCGCGTGCCCAAGCGGGATGCCGTGCTCATCTTCGGCCGGCTGGTAATCCTTGAACTGCTCGACGAGGCCCTGGTGCAACGAGTTAAGCAGGCTGTCGCTCATCTCGTCGAGCAGCATGCGTTGCGCGGGCGTGAGTTCTTCCTGCTCTTCGATATTCTCCTTGAACATCAGGATCGCCATGCGGCAGGGCTTGAACGCTTCGGCCATCGTGTTGACCACACGCTCCGTGTTCCACAGGTTGCCGAGCGTCTCCTCGACCTCCAGGCGCGTCTTCTGCGCTTTCCAGAAGGGGTCTTGCAGCTGCGGCGGGAACTTGGCCGGCGTGAGCGACTTCAGCAACTCCTCGATGTCGATCTGCGGCTCGCACAGCAGCGGCGCGACATCGCGGATGTGATACCGAAGCGCGTCGCGCTCGGTCGCGCCCTTCGGGCGAGACGGCGTGACGCGGCCCGCGATGCGATTCTGGATCGCCTTCTGCGGCATGTTGAACATCTGGCTCAACTGCGGGACCGTAGCCCCGATGTAGATCAGTTTCGCTTCTTCTTCAAGCCTGCTGGACATACATCTCTACCCGTTTCTTCAGTGCGTTGAGGAGTGCTTCTTGCATGTCGTTCTTGCCTTCGAGCGCCTTCATCACGTCTTCGTCGATGGTGCCTTCCGCGATAAGGTGGTGGATCATCACCGGCTTGGTCTGGCCGCTTCGGTGCAACCGCTTGTTCAACTGGATGTAGTCTTCGAGCGAGTACGTCAGGCCGTACCACACTACGTTGTTCCCGCCGAACTGTAAATTGAGGCCGTGCGCCGCCGACTTGCGGTGAACGAGCATCATCTCGATCTCGCCGCGGTTCCATGCGTCCTGCATCGCCATCGTGCCGTCGAACAGTTGCGCACCTTTGATCGCGCCTTTGATGCAGCGCACGTCGGACTGGAACTCGTAGACGACAAGCAGCGGCTCGCCGTGGTACTCGTCCCGCAAGTCGATCAGAGCGTCCAACTTCACGCGGTGGATGTCGTACTCGACGCGCTGCTTGTCGTCCTCCGGGCCTTCCGAGTTGTAGACCACACCGTTCGCCAGCTGCAACAGCTTGGTCGTGATCGCGGCCCCGTCGCGCGCAAGAAGCCGCTTTTCCTCGGTGAGCTTCAGGATGTAGGTCTTCTCAAAGTGCTTGTACCGTTTCATCGTCGCGTCGCCGAGCGACAGCTTCTTGTAGCTGTACATGCGCGGGGGCAGGTTGCCGTAGTCCTCTTCGCGAAGCGTGAACACGATGTCGGCGATGCGTTGCTCGATCACCTCCATCGCCCACTTCTTGACGCGGTAGCCGTAGCCCGTAAGCCCTGGTCCGAACCATCGGTCGCGGAACGACTCCATCGTGCCGCCGAGTCGCTGCCCGCCGTCCAGAAGGTATATCTGCGCCCACAGGTCTTCGTACCCGTTGGCCGACGGTGTGCCGGTCAACTCGATGAAATACTCGACCATGAACGCGAGTTGCTTCAGCGCACGCCAGCGGTTCGTTCCTTGCGTCTTCACCTTGCTGCTCTCGTCGACGACGATTGCGTCGTACGGACACGTCTGCGGAGACCGCCACGCCGAACCTTCCACCTTGATGTCGTCGCCCGGCTCGTACTTCGCGGCGGTCGCGGCCTTCGCCTTGCCTAGCTTGCCATCGCCGATGCGGACCAGGCTTCCGTCCGGCGTCTTGACGACAGCGCCTACCGAAAGGCGTACGCCGTCGACCGCATAGCCGCCTTCCGGCAACGTCTCAATCGCGCCGCCGATGACCTTGGTGTACGCAGGCACGCAACCGCCGAGCGCTTGCAGCAGCCAGGGCAAAAGCTCCATCGACATGATGTGGAAGCAGACCGGACGCTCCAGCAGCTTCAATCGCTGCTTCGGCGTGCCTTCGATGATGACGTACGACTTGTTCTTCAGGTGCATCCATTCGCGTAGCTCGCTGTGCCAGACCTTCGTCGACACCTGGGGCGGTGCGACGATGAGCACGCGTCCGCATTCGAGTTCGTCGATCATGTCGCACAGTGCGGTCAGCGTCGTCGCCGTCTTGCCGAGACCGGGGTCGACGAAGAGAGCGCAGCGCTTCTTCTCCTTGATGAACTTCGCCGCCGCGCGCTGGTACGGGCGTAGCTGCTCTCGCGTGCGCATCAGCGGGCCACCGGCTTGTACCTACGCAGCATTGGCGGGACCATGTTGACCTCATCGTCAATGATGGCAAGCCCCATCCGCAGCGAATTAACGCTGACGTACACGCGGTAGCCGCAACGCGCCATCTCCTGCGCGACCTCCATCTGCAACGGGTCGGACTCTTTGCCTGGCGCTTTGAGTTCCATGTAAAACGGTCCGCAGAACGGGTGCGACGGGTTTCGATCCGGCCACCCGTTGTTGCCCGGAGATACCGCCTTCGGAAACATGCCGCCGAGCGACAGCATGTGCTGCCTCAGCTTCTTCTCCAGCTTGGCTTCCATTCCCTTCGGCATCACTCAGCCCTTGTGGTAGAACGAATCTTCATAGCCTTCCGCGCGGCACGGCATGCCTGCGGCCCAGCGCGGAACGCGCGTCATGCACTCGACCAACTCGTCGACTCCGAGGTCTCCGTCTTCGTCGACGAGCGTGAGAATTTCATCGTGGTAGTGGCCGACCACGTCGAAGCCGGCGTTGTCTGCGTTGCGAATGCCCTCCATCAGCAAGTCGCGCGCGATAGCCTGCACCGCCTGCTCGATGTACCGGCCGCCGTGGTTGCTGCGCCGCACCCACTTGCCGCTCGTCTGGCTCACGCGCTCGTAGGTGAGGCCGACCTTCTTCGCCTTGATGACTTCGCCGGTCTCCTCGTCCTCGAACTCGATCTCGACTTGCTCGATGCGCGGACGGCAGTAGTGGATGTAGCGCCCCGACGGCAGACGAAGACGCAGGAACGGCGGCCTCATGTCGAAGGTCAGCTTGCCGCACGCGCGAGGTTCTCCGGTGTCGACGCATTCCAGGGCCGCGCGCTCTAGCGAGTACCAGGTGTCGACGATCTCGGGCGACAGGTCACGGTATACCTTGACCGCTTGCTTGCACTGCTCTTTCGTCAAGTCGACGCCCATGCCGGCACCGTAGCCCCACAGCCCGGTCTTCTCCAGGTCGCCCTTCTGGTTGGTGATCTCGCGCCCCGCGCCCATGCGGTAACCGCAGCCGAGCGCAGGCGGCTTGCTGAGGTTGCGTTGCGGCTTCGTCACCTCTGCGTACGGCACGCCGAGCCAACGCTCCGCAAAGGCCTTGTAGGCGTCCTTGCCGCTGCGCACTACGTCGAGCCAGAACGTGCAGCCCGTGAGCCACGCGATCACGACAAGCTCGATGGACGCGAGGTCGGCGACGACGAGCTTCTGCCCCTCGGGCGCTTTGATCGCCGAGCGGATCGACGTGATGATGCAGTCGAGCGGCTTGCGGAAGAAGAAGTACAGCGAGTCGAGGTCTTCGTCCGCGATCATCTGACGAATCTGCGGCAGAAACTCCTCGGCGTCCTTCCACGGGCGCGGCATGTTCTGGCCGAGGATGCGCCCCGCCCACCGCCCGGTAGCTGCCGCGCCGAAAAACTGGTACGTCGCGCGTAGCCTGCCGCCCCACGAGGCGCGCTCTAGGGCGTCGTACTTCGCGAGGGATGTCTTGTTCGAGTCGAAGCGCATGTTGAGCACCTCGACGGCTTCCTCGGTCATCTGGTTGGCTTCACGCAACGCAATCTGCGCCTTGCCTTTCGCCAGTGACCCGAGCGGGTAGCCGCGCGCTTGCAGCCACGGGAGCAGTTGTTGGTGCGCGTTCGGGTTGCGCAGTCCGGTGAGTTCGACGAGCGTGTCGGTAAAGCGGTCCTTGACGGTCTTCGCGAGCTTCTTCGCCGACGCGATGAATCCCATGTCGAGCGGTAGCCCGGTCTGGTTGATCCGTTGATCGAGCACCCAGTCATCGAACAGCCCGTCGACGTTTTCGAGGTAACGCAACATGATCTTGTACGCCTTGCGTTCGGCGACCACGTCTTGCCGGCAGTAACGCACGAAGTTCGCCCACGGCACCGGGTGCGACTGCCAGGTCGCCTTCGATGACGGCATGCAGAAGACCCGGATGAGCTTGTCGCCCTCCGCGTCCTTCCAGAACTCCGGCTTCAGCCGCAACGCATCCTTGACCAGGATCGACATCTTGCCGGGCAAGCCGAGCGCGAGCGCCATGACCATCACGCAACGCCATTGCTTAAGGTCAACCGGGATGCCGAGCGTGTTCTGCGTGATCGCGATCTCGAACGCCGCGTTGAACGCGATCTTACGCACGTTCGGGTCGGTCATCGCGTGCCGCAACTCTGCGGGCATCGGCCCCTCGTGCGGGAACCACACCTTCGGCGGGTCTTCGTCGAACGCCCACGCGAGCATCAGCACTCGCGTCGACTTGTCGCGCGAGTACACGTCCGCGCCGCACTTCTTCAGGTCGACTTTCGACTTCGTCTCGTAGTCGAGGTGCAAGTCCCTCACGGACGCTCCCTCGCGTACAGCACGCCTTCGACCTCGCGGTACTCGTACTCGTCTTCCTGCGTCGGGTCTGGGCGCGGACACTCACCGAAATCCACGTCAACGCAGAGCGGGCAATTGCCGTCCTCATCGCACTCGGCGCTAAAGACAACGCGCTGCCACTGGTCGTTCATGCGGCTCTCCAAACGAAAAACCCCCGGCCTATTGCTAGGCCGGGGGCGGTCGGGTAGACCCAGCGCGCAGCCACCGTGAGACTGCGAGCGAGACCTACGCTACACGCCGGTCGCCCGGCTTGTCAACAACGGCTCAATCGTCGAAGCCGTCATCCGCGCTCATGCCGTCGCCTTCCTCGTCCTCGAAGTGCTCGGAGACATCCGGGCGGCCCTGGCCGAAGCGTTCGCCGTCGCGGACGAACTGCACCGCGAGCAGGTTCGCGTTGACCTTCTTGCCGTGCTTGTTGTCCTGCTTCCACGGCTTGATGAGCACGTTGACATAGCAGCCGGCGTACACAATGTCGTCGGACTCGGCCAGCGGCTCACGGCGCTTGCCGATCACCTGCGGACGCATGGTCTCGCTCGCCGCGCAGTACCAGGTGCCGGCGTACTCGTCCTTGCCCTTGTCGTCGCCGTTGCGGAAGAACAGGTTGGCCGCCGGGACCTTCGCCTTGAAGTATTCCTTCTGCAACTCGATCAGCTTGGCCTTCAGCGCCGCGATCTCCTCGGCGTGCGTGGTGTTGTCGAGCAAGAAGCTGCCCGAGAACTTCTTCGGCTTGCCTTCTTCGGCCGCGCTCGCGGTGAACAGGTGCGGGTAGGACAGGCGCACGTCCTTGATGAGAATGGTGCCGTCTTCGTTGAACTTGATCTTCATTACCGTATTACTCCGTGTGGTCTTACTCGGGGAACCCATCGTCGAGATCGAAGTGATCCAGGTGGGCGTTGTTCCTGTACGGCGGACGCGGGTCTGCTTCGTCCACAATGCAGGGCCTTCCTGGCGGACGCTCGTAGAACGCCGCCAACTCATCCCACAGTGCGCGAGGGAGATGCTTCTCCGCCTGCGCCGGTGAGGCGAATACTTTACTCACGATCTTGCTGTCGTCGACGCCCTTGCTGCGCAGGAAGTCGCGCGCTGCCGCCTCGTCCTTCCATGAGCGCCGCGTGTGCGCTGCGACGAGCTTCTTGCGGCCCGCGGGTTCGCCGTTGGCGAGACGCCGGAAGACCTCGCGCTCGACTGCCTTCGCGGCGATGTCGTACAGCGGCGCGGCGCTGTAGGCCTTCATGATCTGGTCTTCGGTGAGCAGACGCGGGTCGTGCTCCGGCTCGCCGGTCAATTCGTCGAACTGCATCGCGTAAATGCTCCCGAGGTGGTCGTGCAGCGCCTTGCACTTGTACGCGACCTTGCAAAACTTGCAGCCCTTCTCCGTCGGCACGAATGGCGTGTCTTCGACGAACACCAACTCCAGGCGCTTCTTGATCTTCTCGCCCCAAGAGAGCAACTCGTCGATGGTCAAAGCCCACTCGTCGAAGTGGTCAAGACGCGGCTGCGCGATGCGGATCACGACGCGCTTGAAGTTGTACAGCCAGTTGTACTCTTTCCACGCGCCGAGCGCGTACTTGACCGCTTGCTTGTTCTCGAACGCGAAGACCTTGACGCCCATCCCGTACTTCAGGTCGGTCACGTAGATCGTCGCCTCGTCATGCCCCACCTCGCCCGCCCTGACGCACGCAATGTGGTCAGCCGTGCCCTTCTGCGGGCCGAGCGGGTCGCCGAACTCATCGAGGTCCGGGCACCACTCGGTGTGGTCGACGCGAATCTCGGTGAAGTGCTCGCCCGGCAGCACGCGGCAGCGGTCGACGTACTCCTGCACCGACAACACCATCTCGTCGTCGACCTCGAAGCCTAGCTCAACGTCTTCTTCGAGCGGCGCTTTCTCGTGCGTGAAGCGGCAACGCCCCTTCGGGTCAACGGCAATCACGCAGCCCGCGTAAACCTCAACGTCGTGGCCCAGGCGCAAGCACAGTTCCGCGACGTGATGCGCGGCAGTGCCGTGCGCCGCGTCCGGGCTTTGCCTGTCCGGCTCTTGCTCGTTGAGCAGGAAGGACGGCGGGCACGTGTACTCGCGCTCGGTGGCCGACGGCGAGAAGCGGCTATGCGAACCCATCTCAGAAGTACCAACCGTTCTCGCTGCGCCACAGTGCTTGCGCGATAGCGACAGCGACGGCCTTGCGCTGCACCCAAATGCCCTTGTTCATCAGTCCCACTCCAGTCCGAGGTCTACCCACTGCATCTCGTACACGCCGTTGACCATCACGAGCTTGTAGAGGCCCTTCGTCTTGATGCCTGCTGCTATCGCTTCGTCTCGCGCCCCGACCAAAGCCGGGTAGGCGTCGACACCGCTCATGTTCTTCCGAGGTTGCGCGGTCTTCCCGTTGAACGGGCCGCCGACGTAAAGCACAGGAACCATTGCTTGCCTCCGTTATCGTCTTTTGCGAACTCGTGAACCCGCAAAAGACGATGCCCTCTTTCGAGGGCAACGTCGTGCCGGCTTAACCGCGCGCAGCGATCTTCGCGTTACACGCCTTCCACACAGCCGCGTAGTCCTTCGGCTGCACTTCCGGGATGGCGTTGTAGCCGAACCTGCCGATGATCTCCAGGGCCGGAGCCTTGTCGCCGTAGGCGTCCTTGACTTCGATCAGCTTGGCCTTGATCTGGTCGGCGGTGAGGTTGGCCGGCGTGTCGTCCAGGCCGTCGTCGCCGAAGCCGTCATCATCGGACGCGGGCGGCGGCGGGTCGGCATACTTCTTCGCCTTCGCAGGCTTGGTCGGCTTCTCGGGGGCGGCGGGTGCCGGGTCAGCCGCAGGTGGCGTTGCGCCCTGCGCGATGGAGTAGACGTTCATCGCGTTCTTCTCGATGACGCCTGCGTAATAGGTCATTGCCTTGGCGAGCGCGTTGTTGCTTTCGGCCAGGGACTCCAGACTTTTTTCGATGCTCATTGCGTTGCCTCTCGGTGTGGTTGGTCGTGGGTCGCTACCTGCGACGGTTGACATCCTAGAACCGCAGAATTATCGTTGTCAAGCATTTTCTCGAAAACGAGATACGACCGAATGAAGCCTCTGCCTGCTCCGCCTGACATGAACCCTACCGACTTCGTATCTCAAACACTGCGACAGTGCGCGCTGATGGTCGACCCGCGCTACGGTCGACTGAGTGCGCTCGCCGAAGAGTTCGAGTTGCACGAGACCACGCTCAATGCGTGGATACTGAAAGGCAAAATCCCCCGCAAGCCTTGTCGACGATTGCTGAAGCGATTCGGTCGCAAGTTCGTCGACCTCGACAGGCTGGTGGGGGTCGACCATGAGTGAGTTCCTCGAACGCGCGCTGCGTCTGAAGCAACGCGGTTATGTGGTCGTCCCGATCAAGAGCGGACTGAAAGGTCCGGAGATCAGCGGGTGGCAAAACGAAGACCCGACGGAGGATCGCCTGCGCTCGCTCGCTAGCACGGGCTACGCGAACGGCAACATCGGCATCAACACGCGCTTTACGCCGGCCATCGACATCGACGTGTACGACGACGAAGTCGCGGCGTTGATGGAGAAGTACCTGGTCGAACGCTTCGGCGACGTGTGCGTGCGCGTGGGCAGCGCGCCGAAACGCCTGGTCGTGTTCCGCACCACGACACCGTTCCGCAAAATGTTCGCGTCCTACAGCGACGGCAAGACCGCGCACAAGGTCGAGGTGCTCGGCAACGGTCAGCAGTTCGTCGCCTACGGCATACACCCGGACACGAAGAAGCCGTACGTGTGGACCTCGATGGACGAGCCGCTGTTCGTCGACGCGGGCGATCTCCCGACGCTGTCGCACGTGATCGCGCAAGAGATCATCGAACACTTCTGCACCGTATGCGAAGAGCACGGCTGGAAGAAGCTCTCGTCGTCGATGGGCGGCGTCGTTCGCGACGATGCAGACGACGACGGCCTCGAAGGCTTCAAGCCGGTGTTGCCGCTGACGCAGGAGAAGATCGAAGAGACCCTCAACCTGCTCCCGAACGACGAGGCGGACTACGACGACTGGCTCACGGTCGGCTGCGCGCTGCACCACCAGTACCAAGGGTCGCAAGAAGGTCTGGAGTTGTGGCACGAGTGGGGTTCGCGCTCGTCGAAGTACGACGCGGCCGACACCAACCGTCGGTGGCGCTCCTTCGGGCACGGTCCGTCGACCGTCACCTTCGCGACGCTGCTCTACCGTGCGAGCGAGTACAAGGCGCGCGAGGAAGACCAGGCGTTCAACGCCGCGGTCAACCGAATCAACACGACCAACGACAAGAAGGAACTCACGACCAAGGTCGTCGCCGATTTGATGAAGGTCGTCACCAACGACCTCCAGTACGACGAGGTCACCAAGCGCGTGCAGGTTCGCATCGGCGAACTCAATGACGGCAACAAGCCACGCATCGAGACCGTCCGCAAGCTGCTCGACGCACATCGCCCGAAGCGGGCAGCGCGCGAGACCGTACCGGCGTGGTGCGAGAACTGGTTCTACATCGAGTCGCGCAACGTGTTCTACCACACCGAGATGGGTGCGATGCTGTCGCCGACCGCGTTCGACGCGAAATTCGGCCGCATGCTGCTGTCCGACGAAATGCGCTCGAAGGGTGAAGCGTTCAACGGGCGCGCGAGCGCGACCGCGCTCAACGTCCACTGCATTCCGACCGTCTACGACCTGATCTACATGCCCGGCGAAGAGACGATCCTCAGCGTCAACGGGATGGACCACGTCAACACGTACAACCACTTTCGCACGCCGATGGAGCGCGAGCCGAAGACCGCCGACGCGAAGAACGCAATCCTCACCGCAGAGCGTCACTTCGCGCTGCTGTTCCCCGACGACTTCGAGCGCGAGACCTTCCTCGACTACCTGGCCTACACCGTGCAGTACCCGAAGGAGAAGATCACCTGGGGCGCGTTGATCCAGGGGGTCGACGGCGGCGGCAAGACGTGGCTGCGCGAGTTGATGTCGGTCGTGCTTGGTGGGCAGAACGTGCGCGGCGTCGACGCGTCAGCGCTCAACGAGAAGTACACGCGTTGGGCCGAAGGTAGCCGCATGGTCTTCTTCGAGGAAATCCGCCTGCAAGGCCACAACCGCTTCGAGATTCTGGACAAGCTGAAGCCGTTCGTCTCGAACACCGTCGTCAACGTGCGCCGCATGCAGACCGACCTCTACGAGATTCCGAACGTGACCAACTACGTCATGTTCACCAACTACCTCGACGCGTTGCCGATCAACAACAACGACCGCCGGTACTTCGTGCTGCGCACCGCGTTCCAGACCAAGTCCCACATCACCGAGTTCGAGGCCAAGCACCCGACCTACTTCACCGACCTGTTCAACATGGTCGCGTTCGAGGGCCAGGCGCTCCGCTGGTGGCTGCTCAACCGCGAGATCAGCGACAGCTTCCGAGCCAAGGGCCGCGCGCCCGAGACCACGTCTCGCGAGATGATGATCGACGAGTCCGAGACCTCCGACGAACTGGACCAGCTGAAGGCGGTCGTGGCGGCCGGCGAGCACCCGCTCGTGAGCGAGACCATCATGAGCGCGAAAGAACTGCGCGAGGCGATGCCTGAGTTCTCGATGCTCAACCGCCGGCAGCTGGCCCAACTGCTGTTCCGGGCCGGCTACGCCAAGGTGGGGCAGTTC
>ERZ1645185.170-NODE-170-length-27862-cov-6.782069_pt1 | contig 27862 bp, 25 predicted proteins | sample MGYA00575351_ERZ1645185 | MGnify/ENA primary metagenome ERZ1645185 (study PRJEB40838, sample SAMN11284767) | freshwater sediment metagenome | isolation source: river sediment | host: Sediment | place: India: Jana village, Kanpur | collected 2015-12-17 ... | reverse complement strand
GAAGGTGGACGCGATCATCATCGGCCCGATCTCGTCGGCCATCGGCGCGCCGCTGTCCGCCAAGGCAGCCAAGACCGGCATCCCGGTGATCGTGCTGGGCGCCTTCGGTACGTCGATGCAATCGACCGTCGAGATCATGGGCGGCGGCGAGGTCTTCGGCCGCCAGGGCGGCGAATACCTGCGCAAGCAGCTCAACGGCAAGGGCAACATCTGGGCCTTCCGCGGCGTGGCCGGCGTCGAGGAGGAGCAGCTGCGCTACAACGGCTTCCGCAAGTCGATCGAGGGCTCGAACCTCAAGATCACGCAGGAAGTCTTCGGCGACTGGAACTACGCCAAGAGCAAGCAGCTGTGCGAGAACCTGATGCTGTCCGGCAACAGCCCCGACGGCATCTGGTTCTCCGGCGCCGAGATGACGCGCGCCTGCATCGACGTGTTCAAGGAAGCCGGCAAGCCGCTGGTGCCGATGACCGGCGAAGGCAACAACGGCTTCCTGCGCGTGTGGAAGTCCACCGGGCTGAAGAGCGTCGCGCCGCAGTTCACGCCGGGCCTGGGTGCCGCGCTGGTGCGCGCCTCGGCGGCGCTGCTGGCCGGCAAACCGCTGTACCGCTCGTACTTCTCGTCGCCGCCGCCGATCACCCAGACCGACCTGGACAAGTTCTTCCGCCCCGACCTGAACGACGCCTACTGGATGCCGTCGACGCTGCCGGACGCCACGCTCAAGGAAACCTTCCGCCGCTGAAGCGCCGTCCATGTCGCTGCCCTCTTCCGGCGCCGAAGCGCTCGTCGTCGCACGCGGCATCAGCAAGCGCTTCGGTTCCACCGCCGCGCTGCAGGACGTGAACCTCAGTGGCCACGCCGGCTCGATCCACGCCCTCACCGGCGAGAACGGCGCCGGCAAGTCGACGCTGATGAAGCTGCTGGCCGGCGTGCACCAGCCCGATGCGGGCGAGCTGCACATCGGCGGCCGGCCGGTGCATCTGCGCGACCCGGCCGCCGCGCGTGCCGCAGGCATCTCCACCGTCTTCCAGGAGTTGACGGTGCTGCCGAACCTGACGGTGGCCGAGAACCTGCTGCTCGGGCGCGAGCCCACGCGCCACGGCCTGGTCGACCGCGCGGCGATGCTGACCGACGCGGCCAACGTGCTGGCGCGCATCGGCATCGCGCTCGATCCGCAACGCCCCTGCGGCAGCCTCAGCATCGGCGAGCAGCAACTGGTGGAGATCGCCAAGGGCGTGAGCGCCGATGCCTCGGTGTTCATCTTCGACGAACCGACCGCGCCACTGAACCGGGCCGAGGTCGACAAGCTGGAGCAGCTGCTGCGCGCGCTGAAGGCGCAGGGCAAGCTGGTTTTCTACATCAGCCACCGGCTCGACGAGATCTTCCGCTTCTGCGACACGGTGACGGTGCTGAAGGACGGGCGCTGGGTCTGCACCGAACCGATCGAGGCGCTGACGCACGACCGGCTGATCGCGCTGATGGTCGGCCGCTCGCTGCAGGCGCTGTTTCCGCCGCGCGACGGCACCGCGCCCGGCCCGGCCGCACTGGAGGTGCGCGAGCTGACGCCGCTGCCCGGCGCCGCCAACGCGCGCCTTTTGCTGCGCCGTGGCGAGATCGTCGGCATGGGCGGGCTGGAAGGCCAGGGCCAGCGCGAGATCATCCGCGCGCTGGCCGGCGCGCTGCCGCCGGTGAGCTGCGACATCGTGCGCCACGACCGTGAAGGCCGGGTGCAGCCTTTCGATCCGCGCCACGGCGTGGAGCAGGTGGTGCGCCACGGCGTGGGCCTGGTGCCCGAGGACCGCAAGCTCGAAGGGCTGTACCTGGAGCTGCCGATCGCCGACAACATCCGCCTCGGCCTGCTGCGCGGCCTGGGGCTGATGCGCCGCGCGCCGCGCGAGCGCGGCGTGATCGAACAGATGGCGCAGCAGCTGCAGCTGCGCTCGCGCGACTTGGTGCAGCCGGTGGGCGACCTGTCGGGCGGCAACCAGCAGAAGGTGATGATCGGGCGCTGGCTGGCCGCCGGCATCGACACGCTGCTGGTCGAGCAGCCCACACGCGGCGTCGACGTCGGCGCCAAGGCCGAGATCTACGGACTGCTGCGCGGCTTCGTGCAGCGCGGCGGCGCGGTGCTGGCGCTGTCGTCCGACCTGCTGGAGCTGATCGGCCTGTGCGACCGCATCCTGATGGTGCGGGCCGGCCGCATCGTCGGCGACGTGCCGGCCGAAGGCGCCACCGAAGAGGCCTTGCTCGCACTGGCGCTGGTCGACGGCGCCGAATCCAAGCAGCCGAGCGCGCTGGAGGTCACGGCATGAACAGTTTCCGCTCCGGCAGCAGCCGCTACACCGTCGGCCTGCCGCTGCTGTTGTTCGCCCTGCTGGCGCTGGCCGCGCCCAGCTTTCTGGCAACGCAGAACCTGGTCAACGTCAGCGGGCAGATCGCCGCGCTGCTGATCGTCAGCCTGGGCCAGATGGTGGTCGCGCTGGTGGCCGGCATCGACCTGTCGGTGGGCAGCGTGATGAGCCTGGCCGGCTGCCTGGTGGCCACGCAGGCCGACCCGCTGTGGGGCGTGACGCTGGCGCTGGCGCTGGGCCTGTGCGTCGGCCTGGTCAACGGCCTGGGCGTCGCCGTCGCCGGCATCCACCCGCTGGTGATGACGCTGAGCACGATGACCTTCCTGCAGGGCCTGGCCTACCTGCTGCTGCCGATCCCCGGCGGTGCGGTGCCCCCTGTGCTGGGCGCGCTGGCCAACGGCAACCTGTGGGGCGTGCCGCGGCCGCTGCTGTGGTGCGCCGCCTGCGCGCTGGCGGTGTACCTGCTGCTGCACCGCACGCGGTTGGGGCTGCACATCTTCGCCGTCGGCGCCAATGCACGCAGCGCGCACCTCAACGGCGTGCGTGCCGTGGCGGTGGTGGTGTCGGCCTATGTGGTCTGCAGCCTGCTGGCGGTGGTGGCGGGCATCTACCTGGCGGCGCGCGTGTCCTCCGGTGACCCGGCGATGGGCGCGGCCTTCGGCCTGGAGTCGGTCACCGCGGTGGCGCTGGGCGGCATCCAGCTGACCGGCGGGGTGGGCAGCATCCTGGGCGTGGTCACCGGCGCGCTGAGCCTGGGGCTGATCACCAACGGCATCAACCTGCTGGGCATCTCGCCCTTCCTGCGCGGCACCCTCACCGGCCTGCTGCTGCTGGCGGCGGTGTGTGCGCAGCGCAGAAAGGTGGTGGGGCTGTGAAGGCCGGGCTGTCTTCCGCGGCGGCGCCGGCCGCACCGCGCGCGCGCCGCTGGGCCGCCGCGCTGCTGGCGCTGCCGCCGGCCTATGCCGGGCTGGCGGTGCTGCTAATGCTGGCCGCCGTGATGCGCCCGCAGCTGCTATCGGCGATGCTGCTGCCGCTGATCGCCCGCCAGGCCGCGCCGCTGGGGCTGGCGGTGATCGGCCAGTCGCTGGTGATGCGCGGTCGCTCGATCGACCTGTCGTCCGGCGGCGTGATCGTTGCCGTGTCCTACCTGCTGACCAGCGGTTACTTCCCGATCTCCGACGCGGTGGCGATGGTGGCGTGCGTGGCGCTGGGGCTGGTGGTCGGCGTGGTCAACGGTGCGCTGATCGTCAAGGCGCGTGCGTCGGCGATGATCGTCACGCTGGCCACGTCGATGATCCTGACGGGCTGCGTGGTGGCGTTGTCGCAGCAACGCGCCCCCGGCGACGCACCGGAGTTCCTGCGCGAGCTGGCGCGGCTGCGCCTGCTGGGCATCCCCGTACCGGTGCTGGTGTGGCTGGCCGTGCTGCTGCCGGCCGCGCTGCTGCTGCGCGGCACGGTGTTCGGCCGCTACCTCGACGCGACGGGCGCCAACCCGCAGGCCGCGGCGCTGTCGGGCATTCCGCACCTGCGCGTCATCTTCCTCGGCCACGTGGCCTCGGCGCTGATCTCGGTACTGTGCGGCTTCATCCTGGTGGGCTTCGTCGGCAAGGGCAGCATCACGCTCGGCCAGGACCTGGCGCTGAACTCGCTGGCCGCGGCCATCCTGGGCGGCGTCAACTTCGGCAGCGGCCGCGGCGGCATGGCCGGCCCGGCGGTGGCGGCCTTCATGCTGACCTTCCTGTTCAACTTTCTCACCAGCCTGGGCCTGGGCGAACCCGGCCGGCTGATGCTGCAGGGCGCGATCATCGCGGCCGCGGCGCTGGCCTACAGCCTGAACCGCAAGTAGGCCCTTCTTCCTTCAACCTGGAGCACTTCATGAGCGACGAACCCATCCTTGCCGGCGCCGAGCCCTTCTTCTTCAAGGGCAACGACATCGGCGTGCTGGTGTGCCACGGCTTTACCGGCACCACGCAGAGCATGCGCTACCTGGGCGAGCAGCTGCACGGCGCCGGCTACACCGTGATCGGCCCGCGGCTCAAGGGCCACGGCGTGTCGCCGGCGGCCATGGCGCGCAGCACCGCGGCCGACTGGGTGGAATCGGTCGAGCAGGCGCTGGACGAGCTGCGCAAGCACTGCTCGCAGATTTACATGACCGGCCTGTCGATGGGTGGCACGCTGACGCTGCACACCGCGGCCAAGCATGCCGACCTCATCAAGGGCGCGATTCCGATCAACGCCGCGGTGCAGCTGTCCAGCCCCGACATGGCCGGCCTGGCCTTCGGCCGCGGCCTGCCGGACACCGTGCCCGGCATCGGCTCGGACATCAAGGACCCGAACAGCAAGGAACTGGCCTATGCCGAGGTGCCGGTGGTGGCCTTCCGCCAGGTCTATGCGCTGATGGCGGCCACGCACGACCTGCTGCCGCGCGTGAAGTGCCCGACGCTGGTGATCACCGCGCGCGAGGACCACGTCGTCAGCCCGACCAACGGCCCGCTGATCGCCGCCAAGGTGGGCGCCAACCGGGTGGAGATGGCCTGGCTGGAGAACTCGTACCACGTGGCCACGATCGACAACGACAAGGCACTGATCGCCAAACTGGCCATCGACTTCATCAAGTCCATCGCCGGTCGTTGAGACGGGGCGCCAGCGCCGGCGCGCGAATGTCGGTTAGATTGCCCGATCGAGGTTCGCAGGAGACAAGATGAGCCACATCCTCGCGCTGGACCAGGGCACCTCCAGCTCGCGCAGCATCGTCTTCGATGCGCAGGGCCGCATCGTCGCGATGGCGCAGCGCGAGCTGACGCAGCACTTTCCGCAGCCCGGCTGGGTCGAGCACGACCCGATGGAGATTTGGGCCACGCAGCTGTCCACCGCGCAGGAAGCCATCGCCAAGGCCGGGCTGACGGCCGCCGACATCCGCGCCATCGGCATCACCAACCAGCGCGAGACCACGCTGCTGTGGAACCGGCGCACGGGCAAGCCGCTGCACCACGCCATCGTCTGGCAGGACCGGCGCACCGAGCCCTTCTGCGCGCAGCTGCGCGCGCAGGGGCTCGAGCCGATGGTGCGGCATGCCACCGGCCTGCGCATCGACCCGTACTTTTCGGCCACCAAGCTGCGCTGGCTGCTGGACCACGTGAAGGGCGCGCACGTGGCCGCCGCGCACGGCGACCTGGCCTTCGGCACCGTGGACAGCTGGCTGCTGTGGCAGCTGACCGGCGGCGCGGTGCATGCCACCGACGTGAGCAACGCATCGCGCACGATGCTGTTCGACATCCGCCACAACGTCTGGGACCGCGAGCTGCTGAAGGCGCTGCACGTGCCCGACAGCGTGCTGCCGCGCGTGCGGCCGTCCAGCGGCCCCTTCGGCGAGACCGTGCCTACGCTCTTCGGCCGGCCGATCCCGATTGCCGGCATCGCCGGCGACCAGCAGGCCGCGCTGTTCGGCCAAGCGGCCTTCAGTGCCGGGCAGGCGAAGAACACCTACGGCACCGGCTGCTTCATGCTGATGCACATCGGCGCGCGTTTCCAGGCGTCGGCCAACGGGCTGATCACCACGTCGGCCGCGCAGGCCGGCAGCACGCCCGAGTTTGCGCTGGAAGGCAGCGTGTTCATCGGCGGCGCGGTGGTGCAGTGGCTGCGCGACGGACTTCGCGCCATCCAGGCCAGCCACGAGGTGCAGGCGTCGACGGCCAGACGGGCCGCCAGGGTCGATCAGACAGAAGCAGAAGGGCCTGAGTTCCTTTTGTAGAACAAGGTGATCGCAGGCAATCATGTACCTTGATAAGGCTTATTATCAAGGTAGCTGTTTTGTCCTTCGAAACCCCTCGATCTGCGGCATACTGAGCCCCAGTCCTTGTCCGACAAGGACTTGAACGCGAGCTGACCGCCCTGCCCCACCCGCGCCAACCAAACGATCATGCCCTCCCCGGTCGACCTGCCCGCCTCGGCCCGCCACCTGAGTCAGGCCCACCTGGCCTACGTGCGCTGCTGGGCCGAAGGTCTGGACCTGGTGGCCGCCTGGAACCGCTACCTCTACGTCGATGGCGCCGGAGACGGCCGGCGCGCCCGCGGCGAGCTGCAGCGGCTGCTCGACCAGCTGCGCGCCCTGGCCCGCGCCCATGGGCGCCCGGACATCGCCGCCCTGCTGCGCCGCGATCCGCAAGCCATTGCCGGTCCCACGGGTGCGGCGCTGCCGACGTTGGCGGAATTCGCAGCCGAGCAGCCCGAGGACTTCTACAGCGAGTCCGAGCTGATCGCGCTGTACCAGGAACAGTACGGCAGCGTGGACTCGCGCGGCGTGGCGCGCCGGCGCCAGCGTCTGCGCGAGCGCCTGGTCCTGGCCATTCAGTGGTTGACCAAGGTCGGCGTGCGCGCGCCGCAGCCGGCAGATCCGGTAAACGCCTGGCTGGACGAGCGCGTGGCGCGCCGCCTGGGCGCCGTCGGCGTGCACAGCCTGGGCGAGCTGGTCTTCTGGATCCGCGCCAAGGGCTTCCACTGGCACCGGCACATCCCCAAGCTCGGCCCCGAGGGCGCGGCGCGCCTGGTGCGCTGGGTGCGCGAGCACGAAACCACGCTCGGCGCCCTGCCCCGCCCTGCCCTGGTCCCGCTCGGCCAGGTCGACACCGTCGCCCTCACCCCGCCGCCGCGCATCGGCATCGTGCCGCTGGAGCGTTTTGCGCCGCCGGCCGAGCGCGACGGTTCGCGAGGCAGCAATCGCGCACCCATCGAGCGTTGCAAGCTCGCCGCGGCCAACGACTACGAGGCGATCCAGGCCTGGCTGCGGCTTCGCGTGCACGGCACCCACACCTGGCGTGCCTACCGCAAGGAGGCCGAGCGCTTCTTGCTCTGGGCGGTGATGGCGCGGCGCAAGGCGCTGTCCTCTCTGGATGGCGACGATTGCGTGGCCTATCGTGACTTCTTGGCCGCCCCCGGCCCGGAATGGGTGGGGCCGCGCCATGCGCAGCGATGGTCGGAGGCCTGGCGGCCCTTTGAGGGGCCGCTGTCTGTACGCTCGCAGGCCACCTCGCTGACCGTGGTGCGCGGCCTGTGCGAGTGGCTGGTGCGACGCCACTATCTGGATTCGAATCCGTGGGACGACGTGCCGGCCCGGCCCGATGCGCCGTCGATGCCGCAGCTGCGGGCGTTGTCGCAGAACCAGTGGGAACTGGTCCAGACATGGCTGGCCGAGGAACTTGCGTGCGCGCCCTCCCCTGCCCTGCAGCGGCTCAAGTTCTTGATGGACTTCACCTACATGACGGGAATGCGGCTGGCCGAGCTCGCCGCCGCCCGGCTGGGCTGGCTGCGCCACGAGCAGCTCGACGATGGCGAATGGGCCTGGTCGATCATGGTGCTGGGCAAGCGCAACAAATGGCGGGAGGTGCCTCTGCCCAACCCGGCTGTCGACGCGTTGCGGGCATACCTGGTTATGCGCAAGCTGCAGCCGGATCCTCTGGTCAACGACCCCGACACGCCGTTGATCTCCAAACTGGGTTCGCAGGATCCGCTGGGCGTGGCACGGATCTACGAGATCCTGGTGGCCGGGTTCGCGCGGTGCGCTACGCATATCTGGGTACGGGACAAGCGGGCAGCAGACAGGATTCGAGAGGCGTCGACGCATTGGTTGCGGCATACGTACGGATCCCACTCAGCAGCACGAGGGGTACCGCAGGACGTGCTCCAGGCGAACCTTGGGCATGAGAGCCTGGCCACCACTTCGATCTACGTCCGTGCCGAGAAGGCGCGCAAGCACCGGGCGATGCAACTCGCGTTCGGTCAAACCTGAGAGGCCGTCGACGCGAGAGGCCGTGGACGCGAGCGAGGCCGCAGCTTTGAGATGACCAAATCGCCCGCGCCAGGACCGACCCCCCGTCCTGACCTCGGTAGCTTGTTACGCATAAATAGGTATACCCGCAGGCCGCCGCCCTGCCCCGACGCGACGCGAAACGTCGACGTCTACCGGCGTTCGGGCTTGTGCGGACATCCTGGGAAGGCGCAGCCATGAGCGGTGCGGGCATCACCGTCGAGGTCCCGGCCCTCTTCCTCATGCGTCGGGACGGATGGCCTCGATGCGACTGGCACCCGAAACCGTGGACCGGCCGCGACAGACGGATGCGGCAGCAATACGTGCCTAGCGGCGCACGAGCAACTCTTTGATGAATGCAGCCAACTCGCCCTCGGCGGACTCGGATAGAGCTCCCGCCGGGAACTCCACACTCACGCGTCCGCGCGCGTCCCTGGCAAGAACGGCACTTCGCCCAGCGGCACCCTCGATGAGACGTCGTGCAGGTGTTGAACCGTTCAACACCTTCGGCCCCGGGGCGGCAACCAGCGCGGAGAAGACTTGTGCTGCCAATACGCCCTGCCCCGACTGCTTGATCTTTGCGGCCCTGACCAGGACCCCATCTGGGTCCTTCTGCAATGCTTCCGCGAGCGGCTGCGCCCAGCGAAACTGGATGTCCAGCGGCGAGGCGAAGGCCGCGAGCACCGCTTCCGGCAGGCGCGCGAGAGACAAGCTCTTAGAGACCAGAGAGACGTCCACGCCGACCGCCTCGGCAAGGCGGCGCTGCGATGGGTAGAGACCCTCGTCCAACGCCCGCCGATACATGACGCCCTGCTCCCAGGCGCTCAGGTTCTTCCGGGCACGGTTCTCCCGCTCCATCGCCTCGAACAGCGTCCGATCGTCGACGTCGGTCACCATCGCCTGCACCTGCAGGCCTAGCTCCAAGCAGGCCCGGTGTCGACGGTGGCCAAACACCACCTCGTAGGTCGGCTCCGACAGGGGTGTTGAACCGTTCAACACCTCCGACTTCACCACCCGGACGCTGATCGGTTGCACATTCATGCCTGCCGCAGCAATATCGGCCTTGAGTTCGCCAAAGGCTTGGTCGGAGTATGAGTGCTCATGCCGGTTCGCCCACCGGGAAGGTCGAACCATCTGCGGGTCCAGCATTCGCACAGGCCTCGCGCCGTCAAAGGCCTTGAGCTTCCCTCGGAGCTCCTCGGCCTCCTTGACCGCCGCCGACTGCGACGCCATGAACAGGGCCATGGAGCCAGGAGCCGTCTTGGGTCGCGCCTCGGCCGTGTCCGACCTCTCGCCAGTCGTGCCCAACTCGGTCGCAGGGGCCGGAGGCGCCTGGATCAGACTGGCCTTGGCCGCGAGCTTCTTGCTCATCGCACGGTCTCCTTCCGCTCGGGTGTTGAACCGTTCAACACCTCGACCTGGCGATCCCAGACCGCCCGGATCGAGCCCTCGATCTGCCTGACGAAGCTGTCGTAGGCATCGCGGGCTCGTTTGAAAGTCCGAGCGCTTCCGTCATATCTGGACACGTCGTACACCGTCCCGAACTCGGCGCTCGTCACACCCGTCACCGCAGTCTTCGGAATCTCGACCGGAAGCACCTTCTCGGCGTAGGTCTGGCCGATCCACTGTCGGATCACGTTGCTTGCCGCATCGGCGGAGTCGACGCGAGCAAGCAGGATGTGGATGAACTCGAACGTCTTGTCCAGCCCGCGCTTGGTCAGCAGTTCGTTGGCCAGGTCGGAGAACAGGCTCCAGAACTGAGAGGCAGAGGCGAAGTCGAGCGCGTTTGGCGGCAGGGGCATGATGATCCCGTCAGACGCCATGAACGCGTTGATCGTCGTGTACGAGAGGGCAGGGGGGGTGTCGATGACGATGACATCGTACTCGTCGCGAACATCATCGATGCCGAGGTCGAGCACTCGCCAGAACTCGAAGCCCGGCTCTTGGGTCTGCCTCGCGGGCAGCGCAAACTCGGCCCCGAAGAGCACCGGGGCCGCGCCGACCAAGTCAATGCCGTCCCAATAGGTCGGGCGAATCGCGTAGCGGATCGACGTCTCGGCGCCCATCGCCAGGGGGAGGATGGTGTCGCCCTCCTCGATCTCCGTGTCGGGAAGGATGCCGAAGAGTGTGGTGAGCGAGCCCTGCGGGTCGGTGTCGATCAGCAGGACGCGGTGGCCCAGCAGCGTCAAGCCTTGCGCAAGGGTGACTGCCGTTGTCGTCTTCGACACGCCTCCCTTGAAGTTCCCGATGCTGATCGTCACCGCCTCCGCGCCCCTGGGCCTCAACTTCTCCTTGCGATACTCGCGCACCCAGACGCGGGTCTCGGCAACACTGAACTCACGTCGGCTTCCGGAGGCATTCAGCCGCCCGCCCGGAAGATCACCCTTGGACAGCCTGTGCGCCAGCGAACCCTTCTCGATATCCAGCATCGCCGCCAGCTGAGACAGGCTGAAGACCGGTGGCGCCTTCCGGGCTGATGGGGCCAGCATCGCGGTACGGATCTGCTCCATCATCACCATCGCGCGCTCGGCCTGGGCCGTTATGTCGGCCAAGCTGATCTGCTTGGTATGACGCAGGATCGGGGTCGCCATCATGTTCTCCAGTTACCGGCAGTTTACAGGCGGCTTGACGCTTTTCTATTCAACGGCGTGTTTTTCGTCAAGCTTTGCGTTTTCCGGAAACGGCTGTGAATGGCAGTTCCCACCTGCAGGTTTAGGAAGGTAGAGACCCTTTAGTGTCCTTCAATTCCTTTACGAACCAGATTTTCTTTATCAATCAGATACTTAGATGATCTTGCGTGAGTGGACACAGGACGACGCGGAGACCTCTCGGGACCAGGTGTGAGTGGAAGCAGGATGAAGTGGAGACTCTTCAGGAACTTGGGTGAGTGAGTTCAGGGCCCGGGTTGGCCAGGACGCCGTCTCCGGCCGGCTCGCTCCACCTGTAGAAAGTGACTTTTGCGTCCTAGCGGCTTGCCCCGCAGCTGAAGACGGTCGCGGAGGGTGATCGTGGCGCCATAGGGCAGGGGAGCGCGCCATCACCATGCCCGGCAGGCCCGTTGAACTCCTGAAAAGTCTCCGCTTTCTGAGTCTCGGGAGGGTCACCCCCCGTCCGACACGTGAGAGTTTTCGGGAGTCCGACGCTGCACGCGGTGTGGCCGGGTCGCCGAAGCCATGGAAGCGAACTTACCCGACCCCGGTTTGCACTCCAAGCCGGCCCAACTGCCGCTTGGCGGCCCATGGCGCCGGCGTCGATCCTGAAGAATCTCCGCTTGCGCGTCGCTACATGTGAAACGCGGACCTCACAGTTGCTCCAGCACTTGCGCAAAGGGACGGCGGAAGTGTGAGAACGGCTTTCACGGATCGCGTACAGTTGTTGTGTGGCTACAAAGAAGCACCCCGAGACATCTGTCGGCGATCGGCTGGGGGAGGAGCTTGCGCTCCGGTCCCAGTCGACCTTTCCGGCGCCGGGCGACGACTCAATGTTGCTGCGCAAGGCAGTCAATACCCTGGCCATCGTTCCGAAGTCCGCGAGGATCACGACGCTCGGCCGAAAGACCTACAACGTCTTGTTGTATCTGGCCCAGGACCAGGGTCTCGAGAACGACGTCTTCCGCGCTCCCCTGGAGTCGGTCATCAGCGGGCTGGACTACGACAGCAATGATCAGGCGCTCATCAAGAAGCATCTGCGTTCGATGGTGTCGACAACCGTCGAATGGCAATCACCAACGACTGGGGAAGGCACAGTCTGGCATGTGAGCGGGCTGTTGGCCCACGCCACACTCACCAAGAAGGCCGGACAGGTCTGGGTCGAGTGGTCGTATGCCGTGAACCTGAAACAGGAGCTGCTCGAGCCGACAGTCTTTGCGAGGCTGCGGCTCGAGATCATCAGCCAGCTGCGGTCCCATGCCGCGGTTGCGCTGTACGAGATCTGCACCCGGTACAAGGACATTGGCCAGACTGCCAGGCAGGCGTGGCGCTGGTGGCTGCCCGTGCTGAGCGGCAACCCGTTGACCGAGAAGTCGGCGAAGCTGGAGTACCGGATCTTCAAGCGTGACACACTGAAGCAGGCCGTTGCTGAGATCAACGCGATCACCGACCTGCAGGTCGAACTCGTCGAGCACAAGCAGGGCAGGGCGATCAGCGAAGTTCAGTTCCGTATCCACCCCAAGCGGCAGACTTCCCTGGCGTTGTCACATCCGCCGAAGCCGGTGGACATGCGCCTGATCGCCCACGCCCAACGGTTGGGCGTAGGAGATGAGGTCGCGGAGGCCATCATCCACGACTACGGCGAGGACGTCCTGCGCTCCGGTCTGGACTCGCTGGACCGCAGGTTGACCACCAACTACCCTGAGCCTCTGCGCGACCCTGTCCGATACCTCCGTGCACTGATGCCCGGCGAGGCCGCACGAGCCAGCAAGCGAGCCGAGGCCGCCGCAGAGCAGGCTGCCGCCCGCTCTGATCCTCAAGGACCGGTGAATCGCGAAAGGCAGGAGAGACGTCGCGCGCGTTGGGTGGCGGAGTGGACCAGGCGACAACACGACAAATGCTCGGCCGAGATCGAAGGGCTCTCGATCGAGACCCAGAAGACGCTGGAAGAAGGCTTGCAGGCGGCGCTCAGGGAGCGCAACGCTCACCCGAGCATCATCAAGCGCCTGGTCACGAGCGGATGGCAGCACCCCATGGTTCGCCACGAAATGCTTCGCTACTTCGGCGCCGCCACCTTCGGCGAGAACTGGGACCAGCCGACGGCAGAGCAGTTGCTTGCGATCGCGACGGAGCTAGGCGAAGAGCCCGACATCGCTAGGTGATGGCGTCGATCGCCCGCACAAAGCGCCTGCCGATGATTGACGGTGGTCGCAAGGTTATCCATAGTGGATGATAAAGGACGTTATCATTCATCAATGGACAAGGCAGGGAGGCAGGCCGTGGACGAGTTCGAGCAGCTGCGGGACTGGGAGGCACGCGCCCAGGATGCACAGGCCAAGGCAGCACAGGCGTATTCACGCCTTGTTCAGATAGCCGAGCGGCATGACACCGGCCAGGCCGCACGCGTGGCGCGCTTCCTGGCCAGCACCTACAACGGGGTCCTGTATCCGTTGGATCTCTTTGAGCTGCGTGCGCTCGATGTCGCGTTGGCCGACGATGCCATGGCATGCATCGATGCGTTGCGTTGGGGCAAGGCGGATCTCTACAAGCTGTTGCCGGACGGCGAAGCGCGGTTGGCCGCGGTTCTGCAGAGCTGGGGCATCGACAAGCGCGGTGCCGTCGAGTGAGATTGCGATGAGCCTTGATCTGGCGATCTTCTGCACAGACCAGGTGCCGGCGCTCTTCGCGCCGGAGTCCGTCGTCGCGCGACGGACCCTAGAATTCTTCGCGGTAAACGTTCGCAACCCCCACACCCGCAAGGCCTACGCGCGTGGTGTAGCCGATTTCGCGGAATGGTGCGACCGACATGGACTCAAGGACGTGCGCCAGGTGCAGCCCCTGCACGTGGCGGCCTACATCGAGGGCTTGCAGCTTGCCGCGCCATCCGTGAAGCAGCGCCTGGCAGCCCTGCGCATGCTCTTCGACTGGCTCGTGATCGGTCAGGTCATGCCGTTGAACCCGGCCAGTTCGGTGCGCGGTCCTCGCCACTCGGTGAAGAAGGGCAAGACGTCGGTGCTTTCCGCCGAGGAGGCGAGGGCGCTGATCGAATCCATCGACACCCGCACCGTCATCGGGCTGCGGGATCGCGCGCTCATTGGCCTGATGGTCTTCACCTTCGCGCGCGTTGGCGCAGCAATCCAGATGCGCGTGGAGGACGTATACGTCCAAGCGAGGCGGACCTGGGTGCGGTTGCATGAGAAGGGTGGCAAGGAGCATGAGGTGCCCTGCCACCACAGCTTGGAGATCTGGCTCAAGGCCTACGTCGAATGCGCCTCACTGGGCGGAGGCAAGGGATATCTCTTCAGATCCGTGGCCGGCAGGACAGGGCGTCTGTCGACCAAGCCGATGGGGCAGGGCGACGTCTTCCGGATGGTTGGCAGGAGAGCAGCCGCAGCAGGTATCCATACGCGCATCGGCTGCCACAGCTTCAGGGCCACCGGAATCACCGAATACCTGCGCAACGGGGGACGGCTGGAGGTCGCGCAGCAGATGGCGAATCACGAGTCTGCGAGGACAACCGGCCTGTACGACCGGCGCCGCGATCAGATGAGCCCGGACGAGGTGGAGCGGATCTCGATATGAAGCTTCTCATCACCTTGGGGCGGAGCGGCCAGGCGGGTGGCGCCGCCTGGCAGTGTCACTTCGGCGGCGACGGCCACTGTAGGGCCGTGTGCAGAACGCGCAGTACCTCGACGGCATCCGGAAGGACCCGATAGACCATTACGTAGTTCGGCCGCACCACGAGCTCGCGCGTGCCCTTCCCGCGCCCGGCCTTGTACAGGGTCGGGTGCTGCCGTGCGATCTCCGCCTTGGCCTCGAACTCCTGATCGAGCTCGATCGCCACGGTGACGTTGTCCTCGGCGATGTGGTTCATGATGGTCTCGCGGTCAGCGAGCGCCATCGGCCGCCAACGCAGCCCGAGCTGGGCTCGGCTCAACGCGATGTCCTGGCCGCTGCCTTTTTTGTGGTTGGCTTCGTACCCGCCTTCCTCAACAACGCCTGTCGCCGAGTCGCCATCTGGGCGCGCGCCTGGTCATCCTGCAGGCTCGGCCGCGGGTCATCGATCGAGGCATGGACCCGTTCACGGAACCAGGCGTCATATGCGGCAGCCTCATGGGCCCGCTTCATGCGCTCGGACGCCATGACGCTCCGCCGGTCGGGGGTCTCCTTCTGGTTGTCTCCAGGCTCGAACTTGGCTGCGTTGACCCGGTACTCGACGATGCCAAGCTCCTTCAGGTACCCGGCCAGCGTCTCGAATCGCCGGAAGGTCTTTGGTCTGCCGCGCGTTGCGGCCAGAGTCTGGCTGGTGCGCGCGTAGTTGATGATGATGCCCCAGCTGCCGCCGCTTCCGACTACCTCAGCGCCGACGTGCGCCCCGGCTTCGACCAGGTGGCGAAGGGTCCCGTGATCGATGGTCTTGTCAGGGGTCAGCATATCGACACGTTCCACGGAACTGAGTCTAGGAAGGCAATACGGCACTATCTAGAAAAGCGCGTCGCGTCATCTTAGCAGGTGCGCGGGTTGCTCGACGTGAGGCCCGTTGTCCGACGCGAGAGCGCCCACTTCCGGCGGGTCTCTCCCGGGGGAGGCCTCTGCGCCACTTCAGGGGGCTCATCGCCACGCCCTCGCAGGACAGGCGTTCGGTTGCCAGGATCATCGCAGTGCTCCAACCCCTCGGCGAGGCTCATCGCATGAGCCAGTGGGAGGAAAGAATGGACTTCCCATCGCCCCTTGCTGTCGACATCATGAAGATGACCTTCGCCGCCACGGCTAAGCAACTCGCTGGCTTGCTCCGCTTGACGCATCTCACCGCGCAGCGCTCCAATGCGCGTCGGGCGGTGGCGTGGCCAAGGCTTAAGCCGTTGCCGCGCGAAGAGCTGATCCGCATTCCGGCCTACTTGCGCAGGCACCGCCTCACCCCGCGGGCAGTTGACCAGCAATCCCTTTGCGAATAGGCGCACTGGCGGAGGATGTCGACCCCAGGCCAGGGTGACCGTCCGCAGCAGCGAGGGCTTTCCCCGGACTCGCTTTCCTTCCTTGGTTGTCCCCCATTGGAGGGCCCTCCACAGGGAGAAGACATTGCCGGGTGCAGCAGCGACGATGACGTCATCGCCTCACTTCAAGATCGTCCGTCATGATCAAGCACGACGTCCTGGAAGCCCGCCTGGAGATGCTCGCGGCGGCGGTTGAATGCCTCTGCGCCTCCCTTTCTGCCGTGCAAGGGCGCGAGGTGGCCGCAAACTTCAGCGAGCGCGTGTCCGTCTTGCTCGCCGAACGCGGCGAGGTCAGCGCCGATATCGACGCGGCATTGGCGGCCCAGGCTGGCCGGCTGATGCAGGCGATTCGGCGCTGAAGGCCTTGATTCAATCGCACAGGCCCGACCGGCGATTCCGGGGGCTGCAGTTTCGCGCTAGGCCACAGAATGCGCCGTGGACTCCCGCACGCTGGACTACTACCGCAAGCACGCCGCCGTGCTGAGCGAGCGCTACGAGGCGGTCGACAGCCCGGTCGCCCGCTACTTCCCGCTGGCCTTCGCCGGTGGCTCGCGGGTGCTCGATGTCGGCGCCGGCTCTGGTCGTGACCTGGCGGCGCTGCTGGCCGCCGGATTCGACGGCTACGGCGTGGAGCCGACCGACGAGTTCCGCGCCGCGGCCATCCGACACCATCCCGCGCTGACCGGACGGCTGATGGCCGGCGCGCTCCCGCACCTCGGCGAGCCCTTCGGTGGCCGGTTCGACGGTGTGCTGTGCAGCGCCGTGCTGATGCACCTGGCCGAAGCCGACCTGTTCGATGCCGCTCTGGCCCTGCGTCATGTCCTGAAGCCCCACGGTCGCCTGTTGCTGTCCCTGTCCAGCGCCCGGGACGACGTCGGCGCCGAGGAGCGTGACACCCATGGGCGGTTGTTCAAGGGCTATGCCGCCGACGAACTGCAGCTGCTGTTCGAGCGCCTGGGCTTCCAGGCGATTGGCCGCTGGGACAACGAGGACGCCCAGCAGCGCGCCGGCATCCGCTGGACCACCCTGCTGCTGGAGCTGCAGACCGGCCAGGGCCTGCGCGCCGTCGATCAGATCGAGGGCATCCTGAACCGCGACCGCAAGGTCGCCACCTACAAGTTCGCGCTGTTCCGGGCCCTGGCCGAGATCGCCACCCAGGAGCCCCGGACCGCCCGCTGGCTGCCGAACGGGCTGGTGGCCGTCCCCATCGACCGCATTGCCGAACGGTGGCTTCGGTATTACTGGCCGATCTTCGCCAGCCCGCGGCCCATCCCCCAATCGCAGTCCGAAGGCGCCGGACCGAACCAGCCGGCCGCCTTCCGGGCGCCGCTGCAGGCGCTGATGCAGGCGTTCGGCCAGCAGGGCGAACACGGTGGCCTGGCCGCCTGGCAGGCCGCGGTCAGCGCCGGACAGCTCGATGCCCGGCTGCTGCGCCTGCACCGGCAGGCCCTCACGTCGATTGCCGCCACCATCCGCTCCGGTCCGGTCACTTACGCGGGGGGTGCCCTGGACTCCGGCCGGGTCTTTCAGTTCGACGGATCTTCCCGATCGGTTCTGATGTCGGCCGAACTGTGGCGCGAGCTCAGCCTGCTCGGCCACTGGATCATCGATGCCGTGATCGTGCGCTGGGCCGCATTGACCGAACGCTTCGCCCATCGGCAGGGCATTCGCTCCGGCGATGTCCTGCCCCTGCTTCTGGCCCGACCGGATCCGGAACGGGTCACGTCAGTGGCGCGCGGCATCTACCTCGCGGCCAGGGCGCAACGCTGCGTCTGGTCCGGCCGCCGGCTCAACCCGGAGAACTTCGTCGTCGATCACGCCATCCCGTTCGCGCTCTGGGGGAACAACGACCTCTGGAACCTTCTGCCTGCGCACAAGGTCGTCAACGGCCAGAAGTCCGACAAGCTGCCGAGCGCAGAGCTCCTGAAGTCGAGACAGCCGCAGATCCTGGACAGCTGGCGGCTGACCCGTGACGCCATGCCTATGGCCTTCGACCGCCAGGCGGCCCACCTGCTGGGCCATGGGCTGCAAGCGGGCAAGGCCTGGGAGGGCGAGCTCTTCAACCGACTGCGCGAGGCGATCGAGCTGACGGCACTGCAGCGCGGCATCGAGCGCTGGAACCAAGCCTGCGTGGCGGCATGAGGCCAGGGCCGCGAATCGAGGCCGCACTGATCCTGCTGGCGGGCGTGCTGACCGGACTGCCCGGCACGGCCCTGGGCTGGGGCTTCGAAGCTCATCGCATCGTCGCAGCCGTGGCCCAACAGCAATTGAGCCCAGCCGCCAAAGCCGAAGTCGACCGGCTGCTGGCTCTGGAGCCCGGCAGCAGCCTGGAGTCGATCTCCACCTGGGCCGACGAGGTCCGCTCCCCGACCACGGCCGCCTGGCACTACGTGAACTTCCGCCGGGAGGACGGCTGCCGGTACGACGCCATGGCGAACTGCCCGGGCGGCAACTGCGTGGTCGGCGCGATCGAGCGACAGCTGAGGGTTCTGGCCGGCAAGGGACCGGACGAGGATCGGTTGCGGGCGCTGCGGTACGTCGCGCACTTCATCCCGGACCTGCACCAGCCGCTGCACGCGGGCTACTTCGACGACAAGGGCGGCAACCTGTACCAGGTCCAAGCCTGGGGCCGCGGGACGAACCTGCATGCCCTCTGGGACACTGTGCTCGTGGCCCAGTGGCCTGGCGGAGTGCCGAGGCTCAAGGCGGCGGTGGAAGCAAGGGCAGTCGAATCGGTCAAGACGGACCCGATCGCTTTGGCCGAGGCTTCGTGCCAGATCGTCGCCACCGACGGCTTCTATCCGGAGGGACACAAGCTGGATCCGGGTTACCTCCAGCGCTGGGGACCGGTGCTCGAGCGACAGCTGGCACTGGCTGCGGCGCGGCTGGCCGAAGCCATCAATCGTTCCGTGCCCAGGGAATAGAGCGCCAGAGCCGCAGGACCGGCTCAACCCAGTTCGTCGTCCGAACCCGGTTCGCGCTCGAAGGAGCAGCAGGATCGATCGCGCGATGCCTGTCCGTACAGGCACTTCGGGCAAAGGCAGCCGAGACCGCCTGTTGGCGTCACGTCCACCCAGCGGCAATGCAAACAGCGGGCGCCGGTGTCCTGCCAGGGTCGATACATGGCATCGGTCGGGGAATGGGGTGCGGCTGAATCGAGTACGGTGACCATGGCCCGAAGGCTAGGGACCACGAGGCTCACAGCGTGCGCCTGGGAAGCTATGCCAGGGCAGCCGCATTCCCTGGTACAGGACTCAGGCCAGGTCAAGCGGGACCGGCCTCGAAGATTTCGACGGGCGTCAAACGGACTAGCGACCTGGCGACTTCCTCCTTGCCGTACAGCCAGGCATCGACGTCCTCGAGTTCGATCGCGACCACGCTGCGCTTGTCCTGCTCATCCGGCCCGAGCTTCGAGTCCGGCTTGTGCATGCGGCGCATCAGCGGGTGGTGGTCGGCGTTCAGCGTGAGCATGGTGTAGCTCTCGACGATCTCGCCGCTGGCCTTGTCGGTCCAGGTGTTCCACAGCCCGGCCAGACCCCACGGCGTACCGTCGGCGCGTCGGAAGCGCCACCAGACGTTCTTGCCGGTCTCCCAGTTCGGTTCATCGAAGGAGAGGGCCGGGATGATGCAGCGCTTGCCGTATTGCCAGGAGTGCTTGAAGGACGCCTTGGTCGTGATCTCCTCGAACCGGGCGTTGTTGGTCGAGTAGGCCAGCTTCGGGGTCTTCGCGAACCAGGGCACCAGTGCCCATTGGCCGATCACCAGTTCCCGCTCGGGTGCCTCTGTGTCGCGTCGGGCCCGGATGAATGGGCTCTGGGTGCGGGGGAAGACCTCGGCGCCTCGCCAGGGAGTGCGCGCACCCACGTGCCAATAACGCTCCATGTCTCCGGCGGTCGGGGAGACGTAGCGGTTGCACATATGGTGGGATCGTAGCCTCGGACGTGGGCCGACCCGGAAGTCAACTTCAGACTGGGCACTGACTTTCGCGTTCGTTTGCCGAATGTCGGCGACATCCGCTACCGGTCCTTGCGCGGCCCGCCCAGCGGGTGACCGCTGAACTCTCAAAGCGAACGGTCGGCTACGCCAGGCCGATCACCGCGCCGCCAATGACCGGTTCCGCCTCCGGCGAACTCACCAAACCGACCCACAGCTGCCGGTCAGACCCTCGAAATGCTGGCGGCAAAGCCGACGTAGCGGATCGATTCCTGGCGACCATTCGGTTCGGAATCTTGGCGAACGTAGTGCAGCGTCAGCGGTCCGTGGCCACTCCAATGGACGCGATCTGAGCTCCGCCTGCATGCTTTAGCATTTCTAGATTCGAACCGCTCGACTAGAGGGAATCGTGCAGCGACGGAACATTCTGCGGTTAGCTTTTGGCTCGAAGGTGAGCCTCGGATGGCCGGCGTTTGTCAAGGCGCAAGGCCCGTCGGCCCGCATGGTGCGGCTCGCCTGGGTCTCCATGGACGCCCCCGATCTTCAGTCTCCCTACCTGGTGGCGTTTCGCGACGGTCTTCGCTCTATGGGTTGGGTCGAAGGGCGTGAGGTGTCGCTTGATGCCTGGTGGGGTGACGGCTCGCCGGATCGTCTGCGCCAACAGTTCCAAGCGTTGCAGGCGAGCCAACCGGACCTCGTCGTCGCGTCGTTCGGTGCGGTGCGACCGCTGCTGGAATTACCGCTCGCCGCGCCGATGGTGTTCGCGTTCAGTGGTGACGTGGTGCAGGCCGGGATCGTGAAGTCCTGGGCGCGACCGGGCGTCAACAGAACGGGCGTTTCGTACTTCTCGCTCGACCTCGTTCCCAAGCGGCTGGCGATGATGAAGGAGTTGCTGCCGCGCATGCAGCGCGTTGCCATCGTCGGCTGGCCGCCCCACCCGGGCGAACTGCTCGAACTCGAAGCGGCACGCAACGCGGCGGATCAGATGCGACTGGCTAGCCGCTATTACGGTGTGCACACGGTGGCAGAGCTTGATCTCGCGCTCGAGGCCATCGCAACCTGGCGGGCTGATGGCTTGTTCGTCTTCGGTGGCGCCGTAGCGCTCAACTGGGCCGAGCGCTTTGCCAGTTTCTCCGCCCGTCAGCGCGTACCGGCCGTCTCGGCATGGGCTTCGTTCGCCGAGCGCGGCAACGTCATGACCTACGGCCCGGTGCTGCACGACAGCATCTCGCGGCTGGCGACGATCGCAGATCGCATCTTGCGCGGCGCCAAGGCCGCCGAAATGCCGGTGGAATTGCCGACCCGCATCGAACTCGTGGTCAACGCCAAGGCAGCACGCAGCCTGGACCTCGACATCCCACGCACCTTGCTGGCTCGCGCAGATCGCGTGCTCGGCTGAAAAGCGCTCAGCGAACAACGTGATCGGCACGCATCGTCTTGCTGGGCGGGACTGTCAGCCCAAGCCCGGCGGCGGCCCGCAGATTGAGGACCAGTTCGTAGTGCGCCGGCTGCTCGACGAGCAGGTCTGCGGCCCGCGCCGCGCGCATCAGCCAGTCAACAAGGCCGGCGGCCTGGATGACTGGAAGTGGCCGTGACGCAGTGCTCGCCGCCAGCGGCTGTATGCAGGTCAGCTGTGGCCGACAGCTTCAGAGCACTGAGTTTGGGAATCTGGCTGGCGCGCCTCGACCCACACCTGCCGGTGCGGCTGTCCAAATGCTGGCAGCAAACCTGTCATTGGCGGCCGACCGTTCACTCCCCTCCGCTTTGAGCGGGCGGGAAGTGAATCATGCTTGAGACGCAGGCTTGACGCTGTAGTAGAGCACCCACTCGAAGGCGACATACACCGGCGGGTAGGCCAAAGTGACGAAGGCGGCTGCAAAGAAGTCGTGGATCGTCCTGGGTGGCGTCCAAATCGCGCGCGCCACGGCGCACAGGATCAGGACTGTGTAGGTCGCCAACGCGCAGTACATGACGGCAATCGCAAACGCGCAAAGCGCTTTGCGACGTGGATTGATCCTTGCTCGGCCGGCCCACAGGTCTCGCGGCAGCTGAAACACGCGCATCAGCGACATGCCCAACACCACAGGCAGCAAGAGCAACAGGACCACGGTGAGCATCGTGCTTGGGGCCGGCGCTCAATGGACACAGTGCCAGGGCAAAGGGCACGCATGCCAGGACCGATGGCACGCAGGGCAGGCCTTGGCTGAATCCCTGCTACGAATGGGGAGTGACTTCATCGGTGCTCGCCCCTCAAATCCGAACGACGGGCGCAACAAGTTCGCATGCGCGCCGCTTTGGGCCTCGTTGCCGGTTGTGCGCAGCAGCCCAGCGCGTCATAGGTCGCTTCGTTCCAGGAATCCGCGCCTCGGCGAAGGCGATGTGACGGGTGACGCGAATTCCAAACCAAGAGCGGTGCGATCTCAAGCTGGGGATGCCAATCCGAATCGAACGCCGTAGGGGGCTCCGTGCTCGATGGGCTCTTGTCATTGGATCACCTCGTCGGCACGCAGCAGGAGTGACTGCGGGATCGTCAGACCCAGGGACTTGGCAGTCTTCAGGTTGACGACCAGCTCGAACCGGGTGGGTTGCTCCACCGGCAGTTCGCCTGGCCTGGCACCCTTCAGGATCTTGTCGACGAAGAGCGCCGCGCGCCGCCAGTTGTCCTCGAGGTTTGGGCCATATGCCAACAGTCCGCCGTTGTCAACGTACATCCGCAACCCATATATGGCCGGCAGACGCTGCATTGCGGCCAACCTGGCGATCTGCACGGCCTGCCGGTCAAGCAAGCCGCTGTTCAGCACCAGCAGTGCGCTGGCGCGGGCCTGGCGCGCCTTGGCGAGTGCCGCGTCCAGCTCACCGGGGTCGCGCACCTCCAGCGACAACAGCGTCCAACCGCGCGCCCGGGCCGCTGTCTGCGCCTCCTGCCACTGCAGTAGGTTGTAGCGGTCCCACAGCACGGCAATCGGGCCGGTGGGCCGGACGAGTTCGCCCAGCAGCTCGAGCCGCTTGCCCACCGTATCCAGCGACTGCAGTGTCAGCCCGGTGATGTTGCCGCCCGGGCGCGCCAGGCTTTGCACGAAGCCCTGCGCCACCGGATCGGCGGAACCCGTCATGACGATTGGGATCGTCGATGTCGCCTGCTTCAATGCAGGCAGCGCCGGCCCGAGGGCGACGATCACGTCGACCTGCGCGGCCACCAGCTCGGCGGCCAGTTCGGGAAAGCGTTCGGGCTTGCCCTCGCTCGATTTGGGCACAGTGATGAAACTCTCGCCGTAGACGTAGCCCAGCTCGCGCAGGCCTGCCAATAGCGCGTTGACGCTGGGTGAAGGTGTCATCGGCCCACTGATGTCGGCCGCCTTGAACTGGCTGACCACCACACCGATGCGATGAAATTTGCCCGCTGGCTGCACCCCGGCGGCAGGCCAGGTGGCACAGTACGCAGCCGCACCGATCAGGCTTCGGCGCCCGATCATTGAATCACCTCGTCCGCGCGCAGCAGCAGCGACTGCGGGATGCTCAAGCCCAGGGCCCTGGCCGTGGTCAGGTTGATCACCAGCTCGAACTGCGTTGGCTGCTCTACCGGCAGGTCAGCCGGCCTGGCACCCTTCAGGATCTTGTCGACGTAGATCGCGGCGCGTCGCCAGACGTGAACGATGTCAGGACCATAGGACACCAGCCCGCCGGCATCGACCAGCGGCCGCAGCTCATACATCGCTGGCAGACGGTGCTGAGCCGCCAACTCGGCGATGCGCCGGGCCTGCGTAAACAGTGCGCCGGCAGAGGTGACGAGCACAGCGCCTGCGCGAGCGTCCACCGCTGCCTTGAAGGCGCCCGCGATATCGCCCGCATTGCGAATCTCGATCGACACCAGCCTCCATCCCCGCGCACGGGCCGCGACCTCGGCAGCCTGCCATTTCGGAAGCTGCTCGCGATCCCAAAGTACCGCCACTGGTGCAGCGCCCGGGACGAGCTCCTTGATCAGCTCGAGGCGCTTGGCGGTCGTCTCGGTCGTCTGCAGGCTCAGCCCGGTCATGTTCGTTCCCGGGTGGGCGAGACTTTGTACATAACCTTGGACGACCGGGTTGCTGGCCGCTGTCATGACAACCGGAATCTTCGAGGTGGCCCGCTTCAGGGCCGGCAATGCTTGGCCGGCGGCGACGATCACCTCCACCTGCAGACCGACCATCTCTGCGGCCAGGTTCGGAAAGCGCTCTGCAATGCCAGCGCTGCCGCGCGGCTCGGTCACGAAGTGCTCGGCGAAGCGATAGCCCAGGTCACGCATGCCGCGCAGGAACGCACTGGTGTAGGGACTGCGGGGCTGAGGTCCCGTGGCGTCGGCCTCCACGAAGTTGCCGAGGATGCCGATGCGGTGGAGCTTTCGTGCGGATTGGGGATAGCTCACACGCGGGGCAATGAGCATGCACGTGGCAGCCGCAAGAATCAGGGAGCGGCGGTGAATCACTGGATCACCTCATTACCACGCAGCAGCAGCAATGGCGGAATGGTGATGCCCAGCGCCTTGGCAGTCTTCAGGTTGATCACCAGCTCGAACTTGGTCGGCTGCTCAACGGGCAGGTCGGCAGGTTTGGCGCCATTCAGGATCTTGCTGACAAAGGCGGCCGCACGGTGCCAGATCTCCACGCTGTCGGCGCCATGCGCCATCAACCCACCGGCATCGACATAGGTCCGGTGGTGAAACATGGTCGGCAGGCGGTGCCTGATTGCCAATTTGGCAACACGTTGCCGATGTGACTGAAGCACTGCGGGCGCATGCACGAGCAGGGCACTCGCGCGCGCAGCGGTCGCCGCCTTGAAGGATGCGTCGATCTCGTCGGCATCGCGGATTTCTATCGACACCAGCTTCCAACCACGCACGCGCGCCGCAGCCTGCGCGGCCTGCCATGTGCGGACATAGTCGTGGTGCCAGAGTACGGCCACTGGGGCGGCGTCAGGCAGGAATTCCTTAAGAAACTCGAGCCGTTTGCCCACCGTCTCGACAGTCTGCGCACTCATCCCAGTGAAGTTGCCGCCAGGGTGGGCAAGGCTGCGCACCAGACCCTCGCCGACTGGGTCGCCCGACGACGCCATGACTATTGGGGTGGTCGCGGTGGCCCGCTGAAGCGCACGCAGTGACGGCCCAGCGCCGACGATCACGTCGAGATCGAAATGGATCAGTTCTGCCGCAAGGGCTGGGAAGCGTTCGGGTTCATCATCGGCTCCGCGCGCCTCGGTGACGAAATGCTCGCCGTATACATAGCCAAGGTCACGCATGCCGCGCAGACACGCGCCGATGGATCGCGACTTCGGCCGGGGCCCGGCCGCCGCGGCGGTAGGGGCGACAGTGAGGATGCCGATGCGGTAGATCTTTCGAGCGGGCTGGGGATGGCTCGACTGCGACGCGCTCCACAGAGCGCCAGCACCGATCAAATCGCGTCCACGCATCTCTGGATCCTCTCGTCGGCGCGCAGCAGCGATTCCGGGGCCATGATGCTCTGCGGCGGCGGAGCAGGTGCGCACGTGCCGGTCATGGAGTGACTGCCTCCCCCGTATTCATGCGCATCGTCAAAGGACCGCGATACTCAGATCATTGTGAGCTACGCTACTTGCATGGACACCGATCTGCGCGCATCGGAACAGGTCCGACTGGGCGCATTCTGCGCCGATATTGATTGGCGCGTGCTGCACGCGCTTGCATGTGCTGAACCTGCGCCGCGGGGGCAGATGGTTGTACGCGTTGCGCGCTGTTCCGCATGCGAGTGCTTGTGGCCATGGCAGCATGAGCACACCCGCACGGACCCAATACACAACAAGCCAGTGCCGACCTACCAGGAAATTGGTCACCAGGAAGCGGCAATTGGCGAACAATCGAACTTGCCCGGAGCTGCAGCCGAAAAATCTCAGCTCAAGTGCCGCTTCCTCAGTATCAATGACAGTTCCAGGGAACCGAGATCGCAGGCGTGGCCGTCAAACACCGACCCACTTCTGTCATTCGCGGATTGAAGTCGACCGCCGAAAAGCGGTCCTGCACGGACAGCCGCGACGCCGGCCGCTTGCGCAGTACCGTAAGTGGGCTTAGTCTTCCCCGCACGTCCGAACGGGCGTTTGGACGATGGGAGATCTGTATGGCCCAGATAGGACGGGTGCAGCAACTTTGGCGCTTCCCGGTTAAGTCGATGGCCGGCGAAGTGACGTCTGAAGTCGAACTGACCCCCGACGGTGTGCACGGCGACCGCGCGTTCGCGCTGATGGACACGCAATCCGGCAGAGTTGTCAGTGCGAAGGATGTGCGTCATTTCCCGGACCTGCTTCGGTACAGGGCAGCTTATGTCTCACCACCGGCAACAGGTGCACAGTTGCCACCGGTCAGGATCACACTGCCGGACGGGAGCGAGGTGCGCAGTGACGATCCCGATGCAAACCTGCGCCTGTCGAGAGCCCTGGGGCGAGAGGTCCATCTGGTACGGGATGCCCCAGCGGACTACACCGTTGAGCAGCATCACCCTGACCTTGGCGCCAAGGAAGTACCGAGTGGTCCAGTGAAGACGGTGACGACAAAGCTCGGCTCGGCCCTATTCGCCCAGCTCGGCGTTCCGTCGCCCGTGGCGCAGGGGCGACTCGTCGATGCCCTACCCGTGTCACTGCTGAGCCTGTCGACCCTGGCGCGCATGGAACTGTTGCAGCCGCATCTGCGCTTTGAGCGCGAGCGCTTCCGGATGAACGTAATCGTCGAGCCAACCGATCCCGAGGAAGCAGAGTCTGCCTGGATCGGTCATGCCCTGTTGCTCGGCGCTGCGGCGCACGTGCAAGTCCAGATTCCCGCGCCACGTTGCGTCATGGTCACGCGGAGTCAGGCCGAAGTTAGCGAAGATCTGGGCGTGCTGCGCGCGCTGGCGCAGCACGACCGTTTGCCGGTGCCCGCACTGGGCATGGTGCCCTGCTGCGGCACCTACGCCACGGTCACTGTGCGCGGCACGCTGCGCGTGGGCGATGCAGTTGCGATGAACTGAGTCGCCACACCTGAACGAGGCACTGCATCCTCGCGCTCCGCCAGCTCCGAGCAAGCGTTGTCGTCAAAGTTGAAGAACTGGACACGACAAACGCCCGACGTTGCCGAACAGTTTGTCCATCAAACAGAATTGGAATTGCCTTCGCTTAAAGCCCGGCCATGAACAGCCCAACCGCTTCCCCGCTGCAGTTATTCCTTGCCGCGCACGGCTTGGTGCATCTGGTGCCAACGCTCGAATCTGCCGGGGTCGGCCTTGACGTGCTTGGTGACCTGACTGAGCTTGACCTGGAGCGCTGTGGCCTGAATCTGGGCGACCGCAAGCGGCTGATGAAGGCGGCATTGGCGCTCGACCAGCCTGGTGCGGGCGATACGCCCATTGCAAACCTACACCAGGAAGCGAACACAGTGCAGGAACCCAGCGACGTAGGCGCCGAACGCCGCTGGCTCACTGTGGTGTTCGCCGATCTAGTCGGCTTCACCACGATGAGTGCCAGGCTCGATCCGGAAGACCTCCGCGCGGCGGTGCGCGCGTACCAAAGCGCCTGCACCGCCGCCGTTGAACAGCACGGTGGCACGGTCGCGCAGTACCTGGGCGATGGCATCCTGGCCTACTTCGGATATCCGCGCGCACATGAGGACGACGCACAACGTGCCACCCGTGCCGGGCTCACGATCATCGAGGCGGTTGGAGAGTTACGAGCAAGCGATGACTCAGCACTGGCCGCGCGGGTCGGCATCGCGACCGGACTTGTCATCATTGGTGACGTCGTAGGCAGCGAACTGATAGGCGGTCAAGCGGCCATCGGTGAGACGCCCAATCTGGCGGCCAGGCTTCAGGGGCTTGCTGGGTCAGGACAGGTCATCGTGGCGCCGTCGACGCGACGCTTGCTCGGAAGGAGTTTCGTTGTCGAGGAACTCGACGAGACCGCACTCAAAGGCATTGCGAAGCCTGTGCGTCCGTTCAGGATAGTAGGTGAGACACGCGACGATGATCGATTCGGGGCGAGGCGCGCAGCCGCGTCGGCGGTCTTTGTTGGGCGGGCTCCTCAGATTGCGCTCCTGCAGGCTGCATGGGCCGATGCCATCGGCGGCTGCGGCTCGGCGGTCATCATCAACGGCGACGCCGGGGT
>ERZ1645185.169-NODE-169-length-27920-cov-8.913260_pt1 | contig 27920 bp, 32 predicted proteins | sample MGYA00575351_ERZ1645185 | MGnify/ENA primary metagenome ERZ1645185 (study PRJEB40838, sample SAMN11284767) | freshwater sediment metagenome | isolation source: river sediment | host: Sediment | place: India: Jana village, Kanpur | collected 2015-12-17 ... | reverse complement strand
AGCGTGATCTCGGTGCACAGGTTGGACGAGTGCACGACGCCGACATGCTGCTGCGGGCTGCGGATGTTGCACGGATCCTTGAAAGTGATCCAGGGATGGCCGGTTTCGAACAGCATGGACAGCATCTTGCGCCACATGGTGGTGGCGGGGATTTTCTTGTAGTGCTTGATCTCGCCGCGCGAGGCTTTCTCTTCGTAGCGGACGTAGGCGTCCTCGAAGGCCTTGCCGAACTTGTCGTGCAGGTCGGGGCAGTCGTTGGGGCTGAACAGCGTCCAGTCGCCGTTTTCCATCACGCGCTTCATGAACAGGTCGGGAATCCAGTTGGCGGTGTTCATGTCGTGGGTGCGGCGGCGGTCATCGCCGGTGTTCTTGCGCAGTTCGAAGAACTCCTCGATGTCCATGTGCCAGGTTTCCAGATAGGCACACACGGCACCTTTTCTTTTTCCACCCTGGTTGACGGCGACGGCGGTGTCGTTGACCACTTTCAGGAAAGGCACGACGCCCTGCGATTTGCCGTTGGTGCCCTTGATGCGCGAGCCCAGCGCGCGGATCGGCGTCCAGTCGTTGCCCAGGCCGCCGGCGTATTTCTGCAGCAGCGCGTTTTCCTTGATGGCTTGATAGATGCCGTCGAGGTCGTCGGACACGGTGGTGAGGTAGCAGCTCGACAGTTGCGAATGGCGCGTGCCGGCATTGAACAGCGTGGGCGTGGACGACATGAAGTCGAAGTTGGACAGCACGCTGTAGAACTCGATGGCGCGCGCTTCGCGGTCGACTTCATTCAGGGCGAGACCCATGGCCACGCGCATGAAGAAGGCCTGCGGCAGTTCGATGCGCTTGTCCTCGATGTGCAGGAAGTAGCGGTCGTACAGGGTTTGCAAACCGAGGTAGCCAAATTTTAGATCGCGGCCGGCGTCGATGGCCTGGCCCAGGCGATGCAGGTCGTACTGGCCCAGGCGCTCGTCGAGCAGTTCGGCCTCGATGCCCTTCTTTACATAGGCGGCGAAGTAGGCGGCGTATTCCTCGGCCATCTGTTCCTGCGACACGGCATGGCCCAGCACTTCGTGGCGGATGGAGTTCAGCAGCAAACGCGCGGTGACAAAGGTGTAGGCGGGGTCCTGCTCGATGCCGGCGCGGGCGGCGAGAATCAGGGCCTTTTCCACTTCTTCCATCGACACGCCGTCGTAGATGTCGCGCAATACCGTTTGCAGGATGGGTTCTGCCTTCACTTCTTCACCCAGGCCTGCGCAGGCGGCGGTGATGGTGGCGGACAGGCGGGCGAGGTCGAGCGGCTTTTTCTGGCCGTCTTCAAACACGTGGATGACCTGGTCGGCCACGCCGGCGGCTTTCTGCGCGGCGCGCTGGGCAGCACGCTCGGCGTTGCGCTTTTCGCGGTACAGCACATAGGCGCGGGCGACTTCGTGTTCGCCGGAACGCATCAGCGACAGTTCGACCTGGTCCTGGATGTCTTCGATATGGAAGGTGCCGCCAGCCGGCTGGCGGCGCATGAGCGCGGCCACCACCTGCTGCGTGAGCGCTTCCACCAGTTCGCGGATGCGCGCCGAGGCCGCGGCCTGGCCGCCCTGCACGGCGATGAAGGCCTTGGTCATGGCGATGGCGATCTTGCCCGGCTCGAAGCCGACCACCGCACCATTGCGGCGGATGATCTTGTAATCGGCGTAGGGGGTTTCGGCGGGCGTGCTGGCAGGCATGTCAACAACGGAACGGGATTCGGTGGGCTCGGTGGCGGTTTGCAGCATTTCCTCTCCTCTCAGGGCGCATCGATGGGAAGCTCGTGCGCTGTTTAATGTATGGGCCCCGTAGGGGGCTTCATATCCAATAACTGTCCAGAGCTTATCCACAGGGTTGTTCACAACATATAGTGGTTTCGCCAGAACGCGAGTACAAATTCTAGTAGGGTGGAACCCCCTGTCAACATTCTTTTGTAAAAAAATTGATGGGGGTAAAAGGGGAGTGGATAGGTGCCAGAAAGGACAAGGGTTTGCGCGGGGGGTGTGCTTAAAAAATCATCACGCACACGCACTGGCGCGGGGTTTGGCGAGAAATGGCCCCGAATGCGTTGGGGGACAATTTATTAAGTAAAACCGCAATTCCTTATATACGCCCCCGTGAAAAATTCCATGCGCCAATCACTGCTTGCGTGATGAGCAATCGGGGCTGGCAGGGGGCTTGCTGGCTGTGTCAGGGCGGTCAGTTCTTCTCGGCAAAAGCGGTCGAAAAACAAGGAACAAGCGATATCCGCCTTCCAGCAAATGCGCGACCAGGGGAAGCCGGGCAATAAGGGCGAACTTTTCCAGGCCGGGAAATGCCTTCCACAACCGGATAAAAGCCCGCGCCCCCGTGATGACATGGCCATCCGGTTCGATGACGTGAAATCGGGCCATGGCCTGGTTGTGGCTGATGCCGCAGGGCAAGGCGGCATCCGGCTGGATGCTGAGGTCCTGCCAGTCAATGGACTCGGAAGCGGTTTTGCGCTGGTACCAGGCAATTTCCCGGCTGCATAGGGGGCAGGCGCCGTCGTACAGGACGGTGAGGGCTTTGGGTTTGTCAGAAAGCGGCCTGCTCATGCCGCAAGCGCTTCCTCGGCCAGCGCCATTTCCATGATGGCATGCGGCAGGGTGGAGGATGCGCCCAGGTGCGGGGTGAGCGTTACCTTGATGTGCGGGTGGCTGGCACGGAAAGCTTCGACCTGTTCGGGAATGTCTGCAGCGACATGGGTGCCGGCAGCGAGGAAATAGGGAAACACCACGATCTCGCTCGCGCCCTGCTTCACGCATTGTGCGAGGCTTGTCGGGATGTCGGGCTCGGCCAGTTCGAGAAAGGCCACTGCGACACCATCAAGGTCGGGGCTTCGCAGCGACTGCAGGCGCTCGCAGAGGGTGCGCACCTCGTCATTGGATGTTTGCCGGCGGCTGCCGTGGGCGACGATCAAGAGCATGCGTTTGGTCATGGTGTATTTCCTTCAAGGTTGGCGATGCAAGGGTTTGTTGGTCGGGGATGAGGGGCTAGCGATAAAGGGCGATTCTGCCAATGCATAGATCGGCTCGCATCTCGCGTCCGATCGCGACGATCCCGAGCCTGAGCAGGCGGGCAAGGTCCAGCGAGGCATCGGTGCGATAGGGCACGAAATCGCGGAAAGCAAGGCGTAGGGTCTGCCAATCGGGTCCGGCTTTGAAGGTGGCGCGATAGGATTGCCAGACGATCCAGGTGTCAGACGTGCGTAGATGCAGGTTATAGCTTTCGCCATTGCCGTACACGTCGAGTTCAATACCCTGGTAGGCACGTGCATCCAGCCCGCCATTTTTCCCAAGCTCGAGACTGGCCTGGACGAAGCCGCCGTTGTTGTCGAGGCTGACATCCCCCGACAGGCGCAGGCAGGGCCGGCCGGCAGCTTCGGTGAAGGCGAGGCTGCCGCGCGACACACCGCCCATGACCGTATCGGTCACCAGGCGCCAGCGCGTGCCCAGACTCGACAATGCGTCGCCGCTGGCGCGGTCGTCGATGACAAGCGAAGCGTGGGCGTGCAGCGTCAAGAGGAGTCCTGCCAGGATGCCGGCCATGTGGTGGATGCGTGCGGTCGCGCTTGCCGTGGACGGCATGATCTACAGGCTCGGCGTGACACGGTCGCCGGCCAGGACAATGTCGAACTGCGCGGCGAGTTCGGCGCCGCCGCGATTGAGCGGCAGGAAATCCGCGACCACGCGTTCGCGCTGCTCGGCGCGCAGCCGCTGGAACAGGAAGTCTGACTGATTGCGCGGTTCATCCGCCACGTACAGCTGGGTGACGAAAGGACCCTGCCCTGGCAGGAATACGGCCATGTGGATGTGCGGCGTGCGGCCGGGATAGGGCACCGGGCGGATGGTGCGGAAGCGGTAGCGCCCCATCGCATCGCTGATGGAATGACCGAAGCCCTGGAAATTGGGGTCGGGTGCCGGACCGCTGTCGTGCGGATGGTGGTAGCGACCGTTCGCGTCGCACTGCCAGATCTCGATGCGCGCATTGCTGAGGGGCTTTCCGTTGGCATCGAGAATGCGACCCGAAAGGTCGGTGATGCGGCCCTTGGCCAGGCCCCTTGTGCCTTTTATCTGGGTGAGGTCGTTGTCGTCGTCGAGCGGCGGCTGCAGCGGATAAAAAGGGCCAGCCGTCTGCGCTGGCGTGGGCGGCAGGGATTTTGCCAGCGTGCTGTGAGCCGCGATCAGGCCAACAAATCCCGCCAGCACTTGGCGACGCGAGGGATCGTGCTTCATGTTGGCGTCTCGTTCAATTCCGCCATCAGGCCCGCATTGCCGGGCAGGGCCAGCAAGGCATTGATCAGCCGCGTGATTGCTTCTTCCTCGCCGCCCTGACGAACCTCGACAAAATCAGCCGGCGGCATGGGGGCGCCCTTCGACATGGGAATGGCCGAGGCGCGACCGCGTCCATTCATGCGCCCGCCGTCGGTGACGAGGTAATAGCTGCGGTAGGCTTCGCTGCCGTCATCGAATTTTCCGCGGAGTTTCAAGGTCATGGTTTCCATCGTGACACCTTTCAAAATAAAAATAGCAGAAGTCGGTCAGGGTCGCGCGCCCGGTTTGACCAGATGCATTTGCACATCGCCCAGCGCGCGCTCGGCAAAGCCGCCTTCGCAGTAGCAAAGATAGAACTCCCACATGCGGATGAATTCCTCGCGGTAGCCGAGTTCGCGCACCCGCTCGATGTTGCTGAAGAAGTTCTGCCGCCAGTGCGCCAGGGTGGTGGCGTAATGCGGGCCGATGTCCTCCAGGTGGAACAGGCGCAGATCCGAGGAGCGCGTGGCGCTGGCAAGTAGTGCAGTCACCGAGGGGATGGTCGAGCCGGGAAAGATGTAACGCTGAATGAAGTCCACGCTTTTTGCCGCTGCCTGATAGCGCTGGTCGGTGATGGTGATGCCCTGCAGCAGAAACTGGCCATGCGGTTTCAGCAATCTGGCGCATTGGGCAAAATAGGTATCGTAGAACTGAGGGCCGACGGCCTCGATCATTTCGATCGAGACCAGCTTGTCGAACTGGCCTTCGAGATTGCGGTAATCCTCCATCAATAGCGTGATCCGGTCCTCCAGCCCGGCAGCAGCGATGCGGCTCTTGGCCAGTTCATGTTGCTGCAGGGAAATGGTGGTGGTGGTGACATGGCAGCCATAATGTTGCGCCGCATGCAGCGCAAAGCCACCCCAGCCGGTGCCGATTTCGAGCACGTGGTCATCAGGCGTGAGCGCGAGTTTTTTGCAGATGCGGTCGAGCTTGGCGGTGGAGGCTTCGGCCAGTGTCATGTCGGGACGCTCGAAAATGGCGCTCGAATACATCCAGGTTTCATCCAGAAAACAGGCAAACAAATCATTGCCGAGATCGTAGTGGGCAGCGATGTTGCGACGGCTGCCAGTCCGGGTATTGCGGTTCATCCAGTGCAGCAGTTTGCGCAGCGGCAGTGCCAGCCGTGCCAGTCCCCGCTCGTCGATGGCATCGACAATCTCTCGGTTCAATACCATCAGCCTGACCAGATCAGTCAGATTGTCGGTTTTCCAGTGGCCCAGCATGTAGCTTTCGCCCATGCCGATCGACCCGCCGAATACGGCATCGGCATAAAAAGACGGATCGAACACCTGCAGGGTTGGGTGGAGGCTGCTGCCTTCAGCATTACCGAACACCCGCCGTTCATTGCCATCGATCAGGGTCAGACGGCCGGTTTTCAATTGCGACAGGGTATGCAGCAACTGTCTCCTGGCCATGCTGTGCAGGCCGGAGAGCGGTCGGGCGGATGACATCGGCAGCCCGGCGGCGATCGAAACTGAGGATTTCATGACAAGACCTCCTTGGTTGTTTTATCCGGATGCGGATGAAAGGGAATGCGCTTGAGCCACAAGCGGAACGCCTGCCAGTAGATGGCGGCAACTACTTTCACCGTCATCAGCGGGAACAGAACCAGCGCCCGCGACAGATTGAAAGCGGTGATCGGCTGCTGTTCAAGTTTGAGTGTGGCATCGAACCGTGTCTGTTGCCCCTGCTGGTTGATCATGTGCACCAGCAGGGTCTGGTCCGGGGTGGTGAAGCGCCAGTCATAGTGCTGCTCCATCGGCATGAAAGGCGAAACATGGAAATCCTTTTCCAGATGGAAGCGGTGCACGTGTTCGTCGCGTGACTGACGCGCATCCATGACATAGCAGTACTGCTCGCCCCACGGCGTGTTGTTGATTTCGGCGACGATGGCGTCGATGTGTTGGCTTTCGGCTGCCTGGCAGTAATAAAAACTGACCGGGTTGAAGCCGTAGCCGAAATAGCGCAAGTGGGTGATGAGGAAAACCGGCCCGGCCGGGCGAAAGCCCAGTCGTGACTCAACCAGATCGAGCACCGACTGCTTGAGTGGCTGGTCACCGGGACCCAGATGGTCGGCGCGGCGGAACCACGCCAGGTTGGGGAATCGGGTTGACCACAGCCAGCGGCCGGCGAAAACCGAGTCCAGCTCATCCAGGTCGAGACAGACCATGAACAGCCGGTAGCGAAACGCATGCGGCCGCGGCGCGTGCCGGCGGTGTCTAACCCACCCGGCGTACAAGCTGCTCTTCATGATGCTTAGTCCGTTGCTGAAAGTGCGCCAGGGCACTGAGACTGCTGACCACGCCGTCCTCATGAAAGCCGTTGCGCCAATAGGCACCGCAGAAATAGGTGTGCTGCGCGCCATTGATTTCTGCCTGGCGCGCCTGTGCCGCTACCCCATCCAGGGTGAATAGCGGATGGTCGTACTCCATTCGTGCCAGTACTTTCGCCGGGTCGATGTCCTGCTCGCGATTGAGCGTGACCAGAAAGTGCGCCGGCGCATCCAGTCCTTGCAGGATGTTCATCGAGTAGGTGACCGAAACCGGCTCGTCGTTAGAGCGGGGAAGGTGGTAATTCCAGGCGGCGTGCGCCAGTCGCCTGCGCGGCATCATGCGTTCATCAGTGTGCAGCACTGCCACATTTCGCTGGTAGGGAAGCGCGGACAGCACTTCGGTTTCGGCGCGGCTGGGGTCGGCCAGCAATCTCAGCGCCTGATCGCTGTGGCAGGCCAGAAACACGGCATCGTAATGCCGGGCGTCCTGATTGAACGCCTTGATGATGACGCCGGCGGTGGTTCGCTTCACCGATTCCACCGGTGTATCGAGCCGGATGCGATGGGCAAAACCGGCGCTCAGCCTTTCGACATATCGCATCGAGCCGCCGCGGATGACTCGCCATTGGGGACGCTTGTCGACGGACAGCATGCCGTGATTGGCAAAAAACCGGATGAAAAAACGCGCCGGACTATCCAGCATCTGTCGTGAAGTGGCAGACCAGATCGCCGCGCCCATCGGCAGGATGTAATGCCGCCTGAACGGCTCGCTGTAGGCATGACGATCGAGAAATTCCCCCAGAGTGGGGTTCGTGGCGTCGTCTGATTGCAGCCAGGCATGGGCCTGTTGGTTAAAGCGCAGGATGTCGGCGATCATGCGGTAGAAACTTGGGCGCAGAAGATTGCGGCGCTGGGCAAACAGAGAATTGAGCGTGGTGCCGTTGTATTCCAGTCCGGTTTTTTCATCCTGCACGGAAAAACTCATGTTGCTCGGTTGTGAAGCCACCCCCAGCTGATCGAGCAGGTGAATGAAATTCGGATAGGTCCAGTCGTTGAAAACGATGAAGCCGCTGTCGATGGCGTAATGCCGGCCTGCCCATTCGATGTCATGGGTATGGGTGTGGCCGCCGATGCGCCTGTCGGCCTCGTACACGGTAAGTTGGTGTCCGGCCTGGTGCAGGTGCCAGGCTGCAGTCAGGCCCGCGATGCCACTGCCGACGACCGCGATCTTCATGCGGCTTCTCCCTCGCGCCGGGCTGCACGTATGCGGGTGGGAACCGGCTTCATGTCCCATATTAGGCCGAGCCAGGACAGCAGCTTGAGGCCATACCAGGTGAGGTCAACTTCCCACCAGTAGAAGCCCTGGCGTGCCGAGCCGGGAAAGTGATGGTGGTTGTTGTGCCAGCCCTCGCCAAAGGTCAGCAGGGCAAGCCAGGCGTTGTTGCGGCTGCTGTCAAGGGTTGCATAGCGGCGCGAACCGATGCGATGGGCCAGCGAGTTGATGGTGAAGGTGGCGTGGTAAAGCACAAGGGTGGAAACGACAAATCCCCAAGCCAGCATCTGTTCACCGCTGGTGTGCAATTCAGGCATGGCGGATTCCAGCCATGCACCCAGGGCAAACAGGCCCAGCGCGGCCAGGATGGGCGCGACAAAATCGTAGCGATCAAGAAAACGTAGTTCGGGGTATCGTGACAGATCTGCAACCAGCTCATGGCGGGCATTGAAATTCGCGCCATCTAGAAACCAGCCCAGGTGACTCCACCAGAAACCGCGTGCTGCGCTGTGTGCATCTTCAGCCGTATCCGAGTGGCGGTGATGATGCCGATGGTGTGAGGCCCACCAAAGGGGACCCCGCTGGGCCGCGGTGGCGGCAATGAATGCAAAGACGAACTGCAGCCAGCGGCTGGTCTTGAAGGTGCGATGGGAAAAATAGCGATGGTAGAAACCGGTAATGGCAAACATTCTGATGGCATACATCAGGACAGCAGCCACGATGGCGATCGGACTGACGCCGACCCAGAACACCGACTCGACCGCAAGATGCAGGGCGAGGAAAGGCAATACCCTCAGCCAGTCGATGCCCGATGTCGGCGGGGCGACAGCTTCATTGTCAAACCATTGCTGAAGGCTGTTCAGTCGCTGGCTCATGATGGCCTGGCTCCCCAGTTCTGCGGCACCTTCTGAATGGACGTGATGTCGTAGCCAAGCTTTTTAAGGTGCGCGAGTATGGTCGCGTAGTCGGCATCGGAAATGGCGGGCGTGCGAGCCATGATCCACACGTAGTCGCGCGCATTGCGGCCGATGACGGTTTGCGAATAATCCGGCGTCAGATAGACAATGCGGTAATCGGCCTTGATCGGCCAGATGAACTGCATGCCCCAGATGGCATTGCCGGTATCGGGCACGACAAAGCCGGTGGGATGGTAGGTTTTGGTTTTGCCGTCAAAGCTGTCCTGGCGGAAGGTGAAGGTGGTCTTCACCGTGCCATCGGCATTCATCTCATAGGATTCGATTGCGTTGTGTGCCCCCTTTTCGATGAAGGTGGGGATGTTGGCAATCACGTACCAGTCGCCCATGAACCGATCAAGCTCTATGCTGGCAACCGTGGGCATGGGGGCAAAGTCGTTGCTGGCGCAACCGGCCATCAGCAGCAGTGGGGCAAGCAGTCGCTTAGGCATGTCGGCTTCTTCCCTGCATGCTGTAATTGGCTGGGTCGATGACGTATCGCAAGTTGCGGTCGCCTTCTGTTTTGCTTTGCAGCGCCAGCCACTGGGAGCCGGAGCCGTACCAGAGGTCGATACTGAACTTGTCGGTTTCGAGACGGTATCGCTTGGCCATCACTGATTTGCCTGACAAGTCCAGTGACTCGCTGCCCAGGCTCCTGACCTTGATGGCCTGGTATTCGCCGGTCTCTGCATTGAGGAGTCTGCTTTGCTTGAGAATCAGGGGATCCCAGTAGGCAAAGCTCATGACGCAGTTCGGAAGGACCACTTCATCGCCGTTTCTCATGAGGATCATCTCGTTGTTTTGCCTCTTGCCGATCAGTTTTGTGAGCTGTCCGTTACGGCTGGTTTGTGACTCGATCTCGACGAGGCAGCCTTGTTCCCATCGCTCTTTTGCCAGGTGCTGGTAGCGAAACGCATTGAAGCCAAGAAAGCGGATGTTGAACTCGGCTTCGCTTTGCAGGATCTGGTTGCCGTCCTGCTCGAGTTTCAATTTGAATCTGTGGTAACCGACCGGCTTGTCGTCCAGCATTACCTTGAAACGCCATTCTTTGGGCGGATAGGCCTGAGCGGGCATCGTCAGCCCCAGCGCGAGGGAGAAGGACAAGAATGTGGCAAAGAGGTGACGGTTCATGATGTTTCTCTCGTAAGTGAGACTCGCCTTGGCGGACCGGGCACAAACGCATTGGTCCGGCGGACATAGTCTGCGTAGGCCGGGTGGCGCGCTTGCAGGTCTTTTTCCAGCAGCGCTACACCGGAGACCCTGAACAGCATGAAGGTCATCAGCAGCGGTGAAATGATCGTCCAGGCATGGCCTGCGCCAGCAGCAATGAGCCAGAATCCCCACCAGATGAGGGATTCGCCGAAGTAGTTGGGGTGGCGCGTGTAGCGCCACAGGCCACGGTCCATGACGGCGCCGGCTAGGGCAGGATGGGTCTTGAATCGTGCAAGCTGCCAGTCGCCGATCGTTTCAAAGCCAAAGCCAATGAGCCAGATCATGACGCCCAGTCCGTCAAGCCAGCCGAGTGGCGAGGGTGAAGACAGCGCGGCGAAAAGGGGCAGCGCGATCAGCCATGCCAGCACCGCTTGCAGTCCGAAGACATAGACGAGACTTTTGACTTCATAGTGCGGCTGGTTGCGTGCGCGGATGGCCTGGTAGCGCCGGTCCTCGCCGCGCCCATGATTGCGCCAGGTGATGTATGCGGCAAGTCGGACCGCCCAGATCAGCAACAGGACGGCGACGAGCGTGAAGCGCGCGCCCGAGCTGCCGACGGCGAGCGCATAGGTGACAGCGCCGGTTAGAAAAAACAGAGACCAGAAACTGTCGACGATGCTTGCGTTCCTGAGCGGCAGGCTGAGCAGCCATACCAGCGTGGCCAGCCCAAGCATGGCTAGAAGCGAGAACAGCGCGGGGCCGTATTCAACGCCCATGGTCATAGCCGTCAAGATGAATGGCAAGCCGCGCGAGCAGCGGCGTCAGTACGCTCCAGCCCAAGGCAAGATACACAAGCAGTGGCATCGGTTCAAGCCAGGTCGCGGCACCGAGGCTTTGCCCGCCCCAGTAGGCCAGGGGTCCGCCGATGCCTCCCAGCAGCGCAAGCAAAACCGGGCGCTGTCTAAGGGAACGCAGCGAAACATTGAGCACGGTTGCGAAATTCGCCCACAACGCCACCATCCAGAACGGTACGAAGACCCCGGCATGGTCTGTGTAAGCGATCCAGCCAAGGGCGTACGGCAGGCTCTCATATCCCCAGCCTATTGCCACCAGCACCGCTATCAACCGCAGTTCGCGGCCCGGCACACGGGCACGCAGAAGGTGGAACAGCACCACTACAACGATTGCGGCCAGACCCAGCCAGGGCAAGCCGTGCGCGGCGCCAAGAATGGCGGCAAACCAGCACAGCTGGAACAGGAGCACGTTCGGCAGCCACAGGCGCCACCCGCGTTCCGCGTCGCGGTGGTCGGGGGCGAGGGGCATGGGCGGACTGAGCGGCATCATCCCCGCCGTTCGAACAAGTAATGGGACACCCACCAGGTCTGCCCTTTGTCATAACCGAACAGCTCTGCGCAGGCCATGAAGAATATGCGCCAGCGTTGCCGCCAGGTTTCGGCATCTGGTTCGCCGTAAGTTTGAACCAGGATGGGCGTCAGCGCCTCCCTGTTGCGGTCCATGTTTGCCAGCCAGGCATTGGCGGTCTTTTCGTAGTGTCCGCCATCCCAGCGCCAGCGGCGAAGCAGACGCAACTGATCCTGGAAATGCAGCGCCAGATCATCCGACGGCATCATGCCGCCAGTAAAGAAATGCTCGCTCATCCAGTCTGAGGGATCGCGGCTCTCGAACAGGTAGGGCGCGTGCCGGTGTACAAAGACATGCATGAAGAACTTGCCGTCGGGCGCTAGCCAGCGATACACCCGCCTGAAAAGTTCCGGCCAGTTGCGCATGTGTTCAAACATCTCGACCGAGACAATGCGATCAAAGCTGTCCGCCGTGTCGAAGTCGGTCATGTTGGCGGTGAGCACCGTGAGATTTTCCAGGCCGCGTTCGCGTGCCTGCTGCTCAATGAATTTCCGCTGCGGGGCAGAGTTGGATACGGCAGTGATGCGGGCGTTCGGAAAGTAACTGGCCATCCACAGGGACAGTGAGCCCCAGCCGCAGCCCAACTCCAAAATGCGCTGGCCGTCTTCGATGCCGGCGTGTTCACAGGTCAGCTGCAGTGACAGGGCTTCGGCCTGTTCAAGGCTGGTCACGTTATGGCCCCAGTGGCAGCCGCTGTATTTGCGGTGCGGCCCGAGTACGTGTTGAAAAAAAGCTGGCGGTAGCTCGTAATGTTGCGCATTGGCTGTGTCGGTCGCGACCGCAACCGGACTGCGTGTAAGCATGTCGGTGAATGCATGGGTCAGTGTCGCTGCGGTCTCGCAATCCTCGCTGCCAGTCTCCAGCAGCCGCTGCTTGCACAGGCGCCGGATGCCGGCGCGCACCAGCGCATCGGGGAGTCGTCCCTGTTCAACCCAGCTCAATGCAGTTGCAGTGGCGTTCATGACAGGCTCCGGGGGCGCTCACCCCACAGCTCGGCAAAAGCCGAATGGTTGTGGATGGATTCGAAGTTTTCAGCCTTCACGTGGTAGCGATGGATTTTCCGATGCGCGGCCAGGGCGAGAGCAATGTCGCGTACCAGATCCTCGACAAATTTGGGGTTGTCGTAAGCGCGCTCGGTGACATACTTTTCATCCGGCCGCTTCAGCAGTCCGTAGACTTCGCAGGAGGCCTGCGCTTCAACCAGACGAGCTAGTTCTTCCAGGTCCAGGCCATCCGCTTCGACTTTTACCGTGAGGTGGGATCGCTGGTTGTGCGCGCCATAATCGGAAATGTTCTTGGAGCAGGGGCACAGGCTGGTGGCGGCAATGGTCAGTTCGATCGAGGTGTGTTGTGCCTGCGCTGAACCGCTTTCGATAATGATGCGTGCGTCGTAGTCGAGCAGGCTGGAGACCCCCGAGACAGGCGCAGTCTTGCGTATGAAGTAGGGAAACTCGACCTCGAGATAGCCGGTTTCAGCATGCTGCTGATCCCGCATCGCCGCTTCAAGGCGGGCAAAATCGCTCAGTGCGATGCGTTCTGGCAGCGCATCGAGCAACGCGACGAAACGGGACATGTGCGTGCCTTTCTGGTCGCCGGGCAGGCCGACCGTCATGGAGAAATTGCCGACCGTTGGAATGGCTTCGCCATTGTGGTTAATCACCAGCATGGGATAGCGCAGGCCCTTGACGCCCACACGCTGGATCGGCAGGTTGCGGTGATCGTTCTCGGACTGGGTGTCGGGCAGGAAAAAGCGTTCGGGTGCATTCATGATGGGTCCTTGAGGCTGGAGCTGTCGAGAATTTCCAGGGCATTGCCACTGGGATCGCGGATGTAGACCGAAGCTGTGCCGTCACGATGGCGCCTCAGCGGTCCGAAATTTCGTGCATCGGCGCGGGGCAGTCCGATGTGCGGGGGATGCTGGCTGGCGCTGACAAGCGCGAGGCTCAGGTTGTCGAAATCCAGCTTGGCCCAGGTGGCATCGTGGTAATGGACCACGCAATCGAAATGCTGGGTGTACCAGTCCACGGCCCTGGCAATGTCGTCAACCTGGAGCGCGACATGATGGATGCGGTCCATTTCAGCCTCGCATCTCCAGCATGGCCTCGATTTTCGTGCGCACTTCCCGGCTATCCGGTTCGACCCGGCTTTCCAGGGGAACTACCGTTTTCCCATCGCGCGTGATCAGGTACTTGTGGAAATTCCAGCGTGGTGACGATCCCGAGGCGCGGGTCAATGCCTGGTAGAAGGAATTGGCCTTGGCGCCGCTGACAATGGATTTCTCGAACATCGGGAAATCGACGCCATAGTTGAGCTTGCAGAAATTAGTGAGTTCCTTGCCCTGATCGGGTTCCTGATCGAAGTCGTTGGATGGGAATCCCAGCACGGCGAGACCCTTGCCCCGGTATTGCTTGTGCAATTTCTGCAGACCCTCGAATTGAGGGGTGAAGCCGCAGCGTGAGGCGGTATTCACCACCAGGATGACCTGGCCGCGGTACTGGCACAGGTTTTCCGTCTTGCCGCTGGGAAGCCGAACAAATTCGTGGTCGAGTAGGGGCGGGCAAGCTTCGCCTGCGCGGGCGCCAAGGGGCAGGGCAAACAGGCCAAGCAGAAAAAAGGAGGGGAGGAATTTCATGATTTGTCCTAGACAAAAGTGTGTATGGCTGCAATCTAATACACAATATTATTGTTGTCAAGACATTGTCCTAGACAAAATATAAATTATTAGCCATAATTTGCACATGATTTCCATTTCTCAAGTCGAACGTGAAACTGGCCTGTCCAAGGATGTGTTACGCGTCTGGGAACGCCGCTACGGCTTTCCCACCCCTCGTCGCTCGGCATCCGGTGAGCGCGTTTACGATCTCGACCAGATCGAGCGGCTGCGCTTGATCAAGCGCCTGTTAGACAGGGGGTTTCGACCGGGCAAGCTTTTCACGCTGTCGGATGTGGAACTGCAGTCCCTGGCCCATACCAAGGCTGAAGCCCAGGTAGAACAGGAGCTGCCCCTTCCCTTCCGGCTGGTCATGGACGAGATCTTGTCAGACGATAACCGGGGCTTGAGGCAGGCACTGTCGCAATTGCTGGCCAAGCAGGGCCTGCAGCAATTTGTCCTGGACACAGTGCCGCAATTGAATGAGCAGGTGGGAAATCTCTGGGTGACCGGAAAACTTGGCATTCATCAGGAACATCTTTACTCGGAGGAGCTGAGTCGCCTTTTGCGAACCGCCATCGGCAATTTGCCACCCTCCAGCAAACGCCCGCGAATCATGCTGACGACCCTGCCGGGTGAAGAACATGGTCTTGGCCTGCTCATGGTGGAGGGCGTACTCGCGCCGGAGGGTACCCATTGCCTGAGCCTGGGCGTGCAAACCCCCATGGAAGACATTGTCAGGGCCGTCGCCGGCCACGAAGTAGATGTCCTGTTGCTGTCTTTCAGTGCCGCTTTTCCAACACGCCATGGGCTTGCGGCGCTCAAGCTCTTGCGCAGCCGACTGCCGGACAGAGTGGAAATCTGGGCGGGCGGCAGCATGACCCGCGCCACCAGTGCCCATGCCATCCCCGGCGTGTTCTGGACACCTGAGCTCAGGGACTGTTTTACGCGCTTGAACGACTGGCGCGACCGGCATCCCGTTTGAGGTGTGCGGCGCGAATGCCTTGAAGCCTGATGCCATGACGTCATCAGGGTTTCGACGCTATCATGTCGGCTGTTTGAACACTTGCCCGGTCACCGACAACAACAACCATGAAAAACTCAGCCGTACTGCTGCTGTCCTGTCCTGACCAGAAGGGGCTGGTCGCGGCGATCGCCAATTTTCTGCTGACCTATAACGCCAACATCCTGCATGCCGACCAGCATCAGGATGCGGAAAACAAACTGTTCCTGATGCGCGTGGAATGGGATCTGGAAGGATTTTCGCTGCCGCTGGAAAGTTTTGCCGCCGCCTTCGCGCCGATTGCCGTGAAGCACCAGATGAACTGGAAGCTGTCCGAATCCGGCCGCAAGCCGCGCATGGCGATTCTGGTGTCCAAGTTCGACCACTGCCTGGCCGACCTGCTTTACCGCTACCAGAGCGGCGAACTGCATTGCGAAATTCCCATCATCCTCAGCAATCACGAGGACACGCGCTGGCTGGCGGATACCTATCGCGTCCCTTTTCAGTACATCGCTGTGCACAAAGATGCCAAGGAAGAGGCAGAAAGAACACAGATGGCGATCCTGCATCGCGAGCAGATCGATTTCATTGTGCTGGCGCGCTACATGCAGGTGTTGAGTCCGGCCTTCATCCAGCATTTCGAAAACCGCATCATCAACATCCATCATTCCTTCCTGCCGGCGTTCCATGGTGCCAAGCCCTACCATCGCGCATTCGAGCGCGGGGTGAAACTGATCGGCGCGACTTCGCACTACGTCACCGAAGTGCTGGACGACGGTCCCATCATCGAGCAGGATGTCTCGCGGATTTCACATCGCGATTCGCTGGAAGACCTGATCCGCAAGGGCGCCGACCTGGAAAAGATCGTGCTGTCGCGCGCGGTGCGCTGGCACATCGACAATCGCGTGCTGGTGTATGCGAACAAGACCGTGGTGTTTGATTAAAGATTTTCCTCGATCGGCAGCAACATCAGCATTTCCATCATGAAGCGCTGCCAGCGCGTGGCATTGGGCTCGCCGTCTGTGCCGACAGGGCCTTGATTCGTTTCGCTGGTCCAGACGATTTTCTTTTCACCGTCCTTGCCTTGCAATGAAAGTCGGTGACTGTTGAGTGGCGCCATGCCCTGCTCGGACATGAGGGCAACGATTTCGGCGATGATAGGGCTGTCGATGACCAGCCCAAGTTCGGTGTTGAGCAGGGCGGAACGTGGATCGAAATTGAACGAGCCGATGAATGCGCGCCTGCGGTCGAACACGAAAGTCTTGGCGTGTAGGCTCGAGCGGGAAGAACCGCTGCCGGCGAGATTCTTTTTCTTGGGCGAAGTGTTGGGCAGAGGTTTGAGTTCGAACAGTTCCACGCCCATTTCAAGCAATGGTTCGCGGTAGCGTGCATAGCCCGCATGCACCAGCGGCACATCGTTGGCGGCCAGGGAGTTGGTCAGCACTTTGACCTTGACGTTGCGCGCGCGCAGATAGGCAAACCAGTCCATGCCGATTTTGCCCGGCACGAAATAGGGTGAAACGATCAGCAGTTCTTCTTCGGGATCGACGCGCAGTCCGATCAGCTGGCCCAGGAGCAGATCGCTGATGTGCGAATCGCCATCAATCTTGTCGGGTGGGTCAAACACGGTGTGCGCGATGCCATCGAGCCAGAGAAACTCGCCGCTTTGCATTTGCGCAGACAATGGTCTTGCCTGGAGTTCTTTCCAGTACGGCGTTGCTTCCATGGATTTTCTGGCGCTTGAAAGGGCTTCGCCGAGCCTGGGCAATTGCTGCCGGGCCTTGTTGTAACCCGGAATGGCGCGCACGGGGACCACGGCCTGGCTGTTCCAGAAATCGTCGAATGCCTGTGACATTTCCGCGACCACCGATCCGGAGGTCAGCACGTCCAGGTCGACGAAGCCGAATTCCTCATGGGCCTGGAAATACTCGTCGCCGATGTTGCGTCCACCGGTTATGCCAAACTGGTTGTCGGCGATGAACAACTTGTTGTGCATGCGCCGGTTGAGCCGATCGCCATCGACAAAAAACTGCGAGAGCCGCACGAAAGGATTGCTGCCGCGATGACGAAAGGCATTGAACACCCGTATTTCCATGTTGGGCTGGGAATCCAGTGCGAGGATGTCGGTTTCATTCTTGTGGGTATATATGTCATCCAGCAGCACCCTGACCCTTACGCCGCGTTTGGCCGCTTGCAGCAAGGCATCCGCGACGACCGCGCCGGTCTTGTCGCCATGAAAAATGTAGTACTGAATGTCCAGGGTTTTTTCCGCCTGCCCGGCCAGCCACAGGCGGCTGGACAGGGCATCCATGCCCGAATCCAGCAGAATGAATCCAGAAGCATCCGGCAGGTCTTCGGGCGGGGTGTAAGCAAGCTGGCCAAGTCTGGTCGGCGTTTCGCGCGGCAGGGCGTGAGAGGGCTCGCGCTGGTCGATGTATTTGTCCTTGAGCGTGGAACATCCGCCCAGAAGCAGGCTCGTCAGGAAAACGATGAACGCAAATGCCCTGAAGGAATTGCCAGCCGGTATGTCCGGGTTTGTCATGTTTGATCATGTTCACCGTGATGGACGGATTATGGCCTAAAACATTCACAGCGGCATTTCATTGATGACGGGCGAAAAAAAGCCCTTCCGTGATGGAAGGGCTTGCAGGATGCAAAGGGTGAATTACTTGATGGGCACGCCCATGGCATTCAGGGTGTCGATCGTGATGTAGCCCTTGTCGCCAATGCCCTTGGCTTTCTGGAAGGCTGCGATGGCTTCCATGGTTTGCGCGTCCAGGCTGCCACTCGTTCCGGCATTGAACCCGGAAGCCTGCAAGGCTTTCTGGATCAGGCCAACCTTGGCCGGCGTGGCGTTCACGTCGCAAAGAACCTGGCTGCAGTATTCCTTGCCAGGGCTGACCAGCACCTGCTGCTCGACTTCAGCATACTCGGCCGGAACGGCCACACGCTTTTCCCCGGCTGGCTGCACCTGGGTCATGATTTCGCGCATGTAGTCCACAGGCACGGTCTTGGTGACGGTTTTGGCCGGAGTAACCAGCTTGGTGACTTCACGCTCGGCATACTCAGCGGGCACCGGCACGGAACGGGTGGTCTCCGGGCTCTTCATGACGACCTTCTTGATCGTCGTGTATTCGGCAGGAATATCCTCGTAACGCACGGTAGCGGGGGTTTTCAGCACGCGCTTGGTAACGGTCGTGTATTCAGCCGGGACTTCAACCAGGCAGAAAATGTCGCCGGTGGTCGGATCGATTTTCTGAATGGCGGTTTCCGTTCCTTTTTTCCACGTGGTGTAGGCTTCGCGCACCAGCACTTTTTCGCTGACATCTTCGTAAACTGCAGGCACTTCGGTAGCCTTCTTGCTGGCGGGCTTGGCAACCACACGCACATCCTCTTCAGCAAACACGGCGGGTATGGTTTCCTGACGGGTCGTTGCAGGCTTGACCTCGACACGCTCCTTGACCGTTTCATATTTGGCGGGAATGATTTCCTGGACTTCCTCGCTGGTGACATGCACTTTCACGGCCTTGTATACGGGCGGCGTGGTCTCGATCTTGTCACTCGCTTCCTTCACCAGTTTCCTGACCTTTTCGGTGCGGTAAACCGGTTCTTTCACGATCATCACATAGCACTCGCCGGGCTTGGCATTGGCCATGCACTCAGTCTTGGTCATGGGTTTGGGCGCGGGGGCAGGTGCGGGCTTGGCTACAACTGGCGCGGGCTTGGGCGCGGGCTGGTCTTCCTTGCAAGGCGGATCCAGCAACTGACGGCCCGGGCAGCCAATGGTCTTGTAAAGTTCATAACCCGTAGTCTTGTTGGCTTCACTGCCCTTGGCGGTGTTGGTCGGATCGTAATAACGGGTTTCAGCCATGGCCTGGGTGGCGACACCGCTGATTCCGATTGCAAGCATTGCTGCGCTAAGCGCGTTTAATGAATTACGCATATACCTCTCCTGGTCTGTTTATAAAAAAAATCTTCTATTTATATTTTAGTAGATATCCACTAATTATAAGACCGCGTGGCTGTGAAGAATTGAAAATTCTGGCTTAACGGTGCGGCGATATCCTGCTCATTGAAGCGAGTCAATCAAGAACTCGTTGATTTTGATAGTTTAAGTTGATTGATCCTGCGAGGGGCCTGCCGGGTGGATCGGGATAGGGGTGTCGAGACGGTCCCAGTCAAAATGCGGACCCGGGTCGGTTTTACGTCCTGGAGCTATCGCGCTGTGACCGGTAACGGCCTGAATGGGGTAAAAGACTTTCAAGGCGCCCAGCAACTGGCTAAGTCTGTTGTACTGGGCATCGGTGAAAGGCGCGTCATCCGTACCTTCCAGTTCGATGCCGATGGAAAAATCATTGCATTTCTCGCGACCCCGCCATTGTGATGCCCCCGCATGCCAGGCGCGTCGCGAACAGGGCACGAACTGCACAAGTTCGCCATCGCGGCGGATAAAGAAATGCGCGGAAACGGTCAGGCCACGAATGCTTTGATAATAGGGGTGCGCATCCCAGTCGAGCTGGTTGGTGAATAGCGCTTCAACAGCGTTACCGCCGAATTCCCCCGGCGGCAGGCTGATGTTGTGAATGACGATCAGTGAGGGCGTTTCGTTGTCCGGCCGGTCGTCGAAGTTGGGCGATGGAAGGTGAACTGCTGTATCGAGCCAGCCGTTTGCATCGATTTTCATTACGGCTCCTCGTGTGCGGGTTCGCTCAGCAGAAGTCGGAGTGCATCTATCAGCGGAGCAGGCGCGGCTTCCGCCTGGAGGGGCGCGTGGTAATGCCCGTTCACGAACACAAACAGACTGGGCAAATGAAAGACCTCGAACGCGCGGACGAGCGCAGTGCTGCGCTGCGCATCAATTTTGAAAAAATGATTCACATGACCTGACAGCCACTCGGGCAGATATTTCTCCAGCCGCTTGCAGGCGCCGCAATCCGGCCCTGAAAACATGACCAAGGTCACGTCAGCGGACGATGATACCTGCGCATGAAAATCAGACTCGTTTAGCTCGGTAAATTTCATTCGGAAGCCCAGGCCTTAAGGGTTTCATTGCCCTTTCCTGGCTGTTTATTCGATTCCCAGCCGTTCCAGACGGTAGCGCAGCGAGCGGAAGGTGATGCCCAATAGCCGGGCGGCGGCAGTCTTGTTGTGGCGGGTTTGTTCCAGGGACTTGGTCAGCACGTCGCGCTCGATCTTGTCGAGGTGATCCTGCAAATTCCCCGGCAGGCTGCCGGATGAATCCGGGTTGGGGATGAACTCCGGTTCGGGGGAAAGGTTCAGTTCAGTCGCTTCTATCACGTCGCCTTCGGCCAGCGCCATGGCACGTTCGAGAATGTTTTCCAGTTCGCGCACATTGCCGGGGTAGGCGTAGGTTTGCAGCAGTTTTTTTGCATCAGACGCAAGCCTGATCTTGCGGTCGCCATTGTTTTTCGCAATCAGGGATTCGGCCAGCAGCGGGATATCATCGCGCCGCTCGCGCAGGCTGGGCATGTTGAGCTCGATGACATTCAGCCGGTAATACAAATCCTGACGGAAGCTTCCGGCTTCGACCATCTGCGCTAGTTTCCGGTGGGTGGCGCTGATGATGCGGATGTCGACGGTTTCTTCCTGCGTGGCGCCGATTTTGCGCACTTTCTTTTCCTGGATGGCGCGCAGGAGTTTGACCTGCATGGACAGTGGCAGGTCGGCCACTTCATCCAGAAACAGTGTGCCGCCATTGGCCGCCTGGAAAAAGCCTTCGCGGTCTTCGTTGGCGCCGGTGAACGCGCCTTTCTTGTAGCCGAAGAATTCACTTTCCATCAGGGTTTCGGGAATGGCGCCGCAGTTGACCGGGACGAAAGGCCCGGCCGAGCGTGAACCCAGAACATGGATGCGCCGTGCCGCCAGTTCCTTGCCGCTGCCGGATTCGCCGGTGATGTGAACCGGTGCCAGCGTGCGGGCGAGCTTGTCGATCTGGGCGCGGATTTCCTGCATGGCCGTTGAATTGCCCAGCAATTCGCCGGGGCGTGCTGAAGAAATATTGCCGCCGGATTTCTCCGGCACTTTCAAAGCCGTTTTAACCAGCGTGCGGAGCTGGTCGAGCGCGACGGGTTTGGACAAATAATCGAATGCGCCGGCCTTGAGCGCTTCCACCGCGTTTTGCGTATTGCCATATGCAGTGATGACGGCGACCGGCGTGGCCGGATAGTTTTCGCCGATGCAGCGCAGCACATCCAGACCGCTGCCATCGCCCAGACGCATGTCGGTCAGACACAGGTCGAAACGCGCTTCGGCCAGTTCCTTTTTTGCTTCGCTGACGCTGGCCGCGCGGCGCGTTTCCAGCCCCATTTTCACCAGGGTCAGTTCCATCAGATCGAGCAGATCCGGTTCGTCGTCGACAATGAGGATGCGTGGTGTCGTTAGCATGGGTGATAGGTCATGGTCAGGCGGAAACGCGCGCCGGGCTGATTGCCCGCGAATTCCAGGCGAGCGTCGTTGGCGTCCGCCAGTTCGCGGGCGATATAAAGTCCCAGTCCGGTACCCTGGGAGACAGTGGTATAGAAGGGCTCGAACAGGCGCGACTGGTTGTCTTCCGGTACGCCGGGGCCGTCGTCGGTAATTTCAAGTACCACGGCCTTGTCACGATCTTCCAGCCTGAAGCGCAAACTGCCGGGCTGCTGGCGGCAATGTCGCCAGGCATTGCGCGACAGGTTCCACAGTATCTGGCGCAGATGCTGGGGGGTGAAACAAAGCGTGGCCGTGCTTTTCATTTCCATAATGACGGCGTTTTCCGGTATTTCTTCAGCCTGCCGCCATTCCTTCATCCAGGCCTGGATGAAAGCTTCGATTTCCAGATTTTCCTTTTCCTGCCGGTCGCGGCGGTTCAGGGTAAGAATGTCCTGCACCATGTGATCCAGCCGGTGGACATTGTTCTGGATGATGGTGGTCAACCGCTTCGTGCCGTCAGTGGGGCTTTCTTCGCCCAGCAATTGCGCGGCATGACTGATGGCAGAGAGAGGATTGCGTATTTCGTGCGCGATGCTAAGCGTCAGTCGGCCAAGCGCCGCCAGCTTGATCTGCTGCGCCAGGGTTTCCGCCCGCGACGGGTCTTCCAGAAGCACCACGCCTTCGCCACCTTTTTCAAGAGGAAGGAAACGCACGCGCACGCGCCCTTCCGGCAGGCTGGCGGTTTGCGCACCCTTGCGCTTTTGCCAGGCGGAAAACGGCGCATACAGGGCCGGCGCGGCAACCTGCAATCTTGTGCCGGATTCTATTTCCCTGTAGCCCAGCAGCTTGGCGGCCTGGGGGTTGCTGTAGGTAATGTGGCCCGAGGCATCCACGGCCAGCACGCCGTCAGGCGAGTCACCCGCAGCCACCGCGTGAATGCGGTTGATGCGCGAGAGTTCGTCGGCTTTTTCCTGTGCGGCATGTTCATACGTCAGCGCGCGCTGGGTGAGAAAATGCGCCAGCCAGGCCATAACAAAAAAACTCAGGCTGAGCAGGGCCACCTGCAGGAAGTCATTTATTGAAGCCTGCGCGCGCAGCACGCCATAGCTGTGCAGGGACAACATTGCCAGCGAAGCGAGCGCAGCATAAAACAGCGTCAGGCGGCCGTTGCCAATCAGGCCGGCGGAAGAAAGCGGCACCAGCAACAGCAGGCCCAGTCCGCTTGTCACGCCTCCGCTGGCAGCCAGCAGCAAGGTGATGAAAAGCACATCACACATAATCTGCACGGAGAGCTGAATGGGGAACGAGGGCCAACGGGCACGGATGGCCATGACGAACAGGGCCGTGGCGAGCAGATATCCGAACGAGGCGGTTTTGAACAGGCCGGGGTTATGGCTGCCAAGCGGCCAATCGGATGTGAGCAGCAGGGAAAGAAACGACAGTGCGGCGGCGAGCGTCAGCCGGTAAAGATTGAAATAATCCAGCGACCGCCAGTGCGACGGAAAATATCCGGTCAGGCCGGAATGCGACAGACGGCTTATTTCCGCCCGAGGCGCTGGTGTTCCGCTGTGCAGAAGAATTCTCCCTGCGTGAAGATGGCTTCTGAGCGTGGCAGGTTTACGCCGCAATGGGCGCACTTCACCATGTCTTCCGGCCCGCGCTCAGCGGGCATGTCCTTGTCGGGACGATTGAGACTACGCTTGTAGTTTTTAAGCAGCAGGTAGATGACCAGGCCCAGACCGATGAGGAACAGTATCTTGCCCAAAGCATCTCCTAAATGAATTCTGGTCGGGGTGAGAGGATTCGAACCTCCGGCCTCTACGTCCCGAACGTAGCGCTCTACCAGGCTAAGCTACACCCCGAAATGAAAACAGTCAGCCTTTAAAAACTCCTGCTGACTGCAAAGTCGGCCAATTGTAGCAAAGCTGACTTGTGATTTGAATCGGGAACAACTGTTAATGCCGCTTTGGCGACTTCAATTTCTCGCTGAGCCTGCTCTCTCGTGTATTGCAGCGCGCCGGTTTCATGAATGGCTTTGAGCACGGTCTGGAATTCAGTGAGGCCGCCGTTTTCAATGGCATGCCGGATGGCGGCGGCCTGCTCGGCGTTGCCGTTTTTCATGGCATACAGAAGGGGCAGGGTGGGTTTGCCTTCGGCCAGGTCGTCGCCGATGTTTTTGCCGGTTTCCAGAAAGTTTCCGGAATAGTCGAGCACGTCATCCACCAGCTGGAAGGCGGTTCCAAGGTGCATGCCATAGAAAGCCAGGGCTTCTTCCTGCTCCGCGCTTGACTTACCGATGACGGCGCCAAGACGGCCTGCCGCTTCAAACAGCTTGGCAGTCTTGTAACGGATGACTCGCAGATAGTTTTCCTCGTCAATATCGGCATCATGGCAATTCAGCAGTTGCAGCACTTCACCCTCGGCAATTGTGTTGGTGGCGTCCGACAGGATTTGCATGACGCGCATGTTGTTGACCGACACCATCATCTGGAAGGCGCGCGAATATAGGAAATCACCCACCAGCACGCTGGCAGCGTTGCCGAACAGCGCGTTGGCGGTTTCCTTGCCGCGGCGGAGCTCGGATTCGTCCACCACATCGTCGTGCAGCAGGGTAGCGGTATGGATGAATTCGACCACCGCGGCCAGTTCGTGGTGAGCCTTGCCCTGATATCCAAAACAGCCAGCGGACAGCAGCACCAGCACCGGGCGCAGCCGCTTGCCGCCGCTGTTGATGATGTATTCGGAAACCTGGCGGACAAGGACGACTTCGGAATGCAGCCGGGCGCGGATGACCTGGTCCACTTCGCGCATGTCGTCGGCCAGAAAGGCTTGCAGGGACTCGAAAGACACGGGTTGCTCAAGTTTTGTAAAGGCGGCAATATTACCAGAACGATCGTGCCGGTTAGCGCCATTTTTAGGCCAATGACAGATAAGGTTTGACCTAAGTCCCGCTTTTGATTAAAATTTCACGTTTTCCGTAACAGTGCTGGAGACCATGATGTATGCGGTCATTAAAACCGGTGGCAAGCAGTATCGCGTAGCCTCGGGCGACAAATTCAAAGTAGAAAAACTGGAAGCCGATGTCGGCACCGAGATCACCTTTGATCAGGTGCTGATGGTTGCCGATGGCGACAACGTCAAGGTTGGCGCGCCCATGCTGTCCGGCGCGGCTGTCAAGGCAACCGTGGTGTCTCATGGCCGTGGTGACAAGGTGCTCATTTTCAAGATGAAGCGCCGTAAGCACTACCGCAAGACCCAGGGTCATCGCCAGCACTACACCGAAGTGCAGATTTCCGGCATTTCCGCGTAAAGTCAAAGCAGGGGATAAAACATGGCACACAAGAAAGCAGGCGGCAGCTCACGCAACGGCCGCGACTCCGAATCCAAACGACTGGGCGTCAAGCGCTACGGCGGCCAGGAAGTCATCGCCGGCAATATCATCGTTCGCCAGCGCGGTACCGAATATCACCCCGGCGACAACGTCGGCATGGGCAAGGACCACACCCTGTTCGCCAAGGTGGATGGCGTGGTCAAGTTCGAGGTCAAGGGTGCGTTGAAGCGCCGTACCGTCAGCATCGAGCCTGTAGCGGCCTGATCGACGCCAGGCTTCGCCATAAAGCCCTGCCTCGGCAGGGCTTTGTTTATTCCAGCGAGGCTTTTTTGTCTGGACAAAATTGCTGCTTCGGCCGGGCCGGCTCGCAATGAAGTTATCGCGAGCACCCTGAAGGGCATAAAGCCCGAAGGGCCGTGGCGATCCAGTATTGTTGTTGATTTTCCATTGCGTCCTCTGTGTCCTCTGTATTTAAGCTTTTGGGTTATTACTCATGAAATTCGTTGATGAAGCCAGGATTGAAGTCCTTGCCGGCAAGGGTGGGGATGGCTCGGCTTCATTTCGCCGTGAAAAGTTCATTCCCAAGGGTGGGCCGGATGGCGGAGATGGCGGCAATGGCGGCAGCATTTACGCCGTGGCCGACCGCAATATCAACACACTGATCGAATTCCGTTACACCCGCATTTTCAAGGCCAGAAATGGCGAGCCTGGGCGTGGTTCGCAGTGCTACGGCAAATGCGCGGATGATGTATTGATCCGTGTGCCAGTGGGAACCGTCATCAGCGATGCCGAAAGCGGCGAACCACTGGCCGACCTGGACCGGGACGGCGTGCGAGCGTTGCTGGCGCAAGGCGGCAAGGGTGGCCTGGGCAACCTGCATTTCAAGTCCAGCACCAACCGCGCGCCACGCCAGCACACCCAGGGCACGCCAGGCGAAGAGCGGTTGCTTCACCTAGAACTGAAAGTGCTGGCCGATGTAGGCCTGCTGGGCATGCCCAACGCGGGAAAATCCACTTTCATCCGCGCGGTTTCGGCAGCCAAGCCCAAGGTGGCGGATTACCCTTTCACCACGCTGCACCCCAATCTGGGTGTGGTGCGGGCCGGACAGGACAAGAGCTTTGTCATCGCCGACATTCCCGGCCTGATCGAAGGCGCCGCTGAAGGCGCGGGACTTGGTCACCAGTTTTTGCGGCATCTTGCGCGCACCCGCGTGCTGCTGCATCTGGTGGACATTTCCCCCAACTGGGAAGGCGCCGATCCGGTGAAAGACGCGCGCGCGATTGTCGAAGAGCTGCGCAAATACGATGAATCGCTCTACAACAAGCCGCGCTGGCTGGTGCTGAACAAGCTGGATTTAATCCCGGTTGAAAACAGGGAAACCCTTGTGCAAGACTTCATCCGCGACTATGGCTGGGCGGGGCCGGTGTTTGTCATTTCTGCCATAAACGGCGAAGGCTGCCAGCCGCTGGTGCATGCCATTCAGGCGTATCTGGATGAAGAGAAGAAAACTGAACAGGCTACCCAGCCAGACGAGCCAGAGAACGAATCTGCGCAATAACCAGCGCAACAAACAGCGCAGCAGGAAAAAACGTGACAACTGAATACATCGAAGCCGCGAATCTTGTCGACGTTCCGGAAAGTGGCATCTACAAACTCAGGCTGAAAGGCGAGCCGCTGATTCTTACCCGCGTCAACGGCGAAGTGTTCTGCGTCATCGATCGATGCAGCCACGAGGATGTGCCGCTTTCTCTGGGCTGCATCAAGGGTGATCGCATCAAGTGTTCTTACCACGGCAGCCATTTTTCGCTGCGCACCGGCGAACCCACCGACGAACCGGCGGATAGCCCAATCAGGGTATATCCGGTCAAGGTGGAAAACGATAAGGTCTACATCCAGTTTGATTCGGGGAAATGATTAATGAGCATTGCCACCGCGATTGATCCAAAGGCTCACATGCGATCCGTGATTGGTCGCATTGCCACCGGTCCGGAATATTCCAAGGATATTTCCGCGGCCGAGGCGCGCGACGCCATGCGCGCCATCCTCAACAACCAGGCCGATCCGGTTCAGGCCGGCATTTTCTTCATCGCGCTACGCATGAAGCGCGAAACCGATGATGAAAACATCGGCGTGCTCGATGCAATTCGCGAAATTGAAATTAGCGCAACGGCCGGCACGGACGAAGTCGCCATTCTTGCTGATCCCTACGACGGCTACAATCGCAGCCTGACTGCCGCGCCTTTCCTGCCGGTTGTGCTGGCTGCATGCGGCTTGCCGGTTGTGACAACTGGCGTGGAAGACATGGGCCCCAAGCATGGCGCTACGCATAAAAGAATCCTGCGCGCCGCAGGCATTAATGTCGATATGACTTCGCAGGAAGCCGCCGCACGCATGAGCGACGCCGGCTGGGCCTACTGCGACCAGAGCCGCTTCGCGCCCAAGCTGTACGACCTGACCAGTTTGCGCACTACCATCGTCAAGCGTCCCGTGCTGACCACCGTGGAAGTTCTGCTGGCGCCGGTCAAGGGTGCGAAGAAAACCCACTTCATCACCGGCTACGTGCACAAACCCTACCCGCGCGTATATGCATTACTTGCAAGGCATGCGGGGTTTGATGACACGCTTATCATCCGCGGCACCGAAGGCGGTGTCATTCCATCGCTGCGCCAGGATTCACGCATGTATGTCGTGCATGACAAGGGTGCCGAGCAGCTTGTCGAATTCAAGCCACAGGCCATCGGTATCGAACAGGAAGTGCGCGCGCCGCTTATCCCCGGCATGGATGACGCCAGCGAACTGGAAGAACACGTCGCCGAATTTGACGTGAGCAAGGTATCCGCGCAGGCTGCCGAAGCCGGTCTGGCTGCATTGAATGGCCAGAAAGGCGCCACTTACGACAGTCTGGTGCTGGGCGCCGGCATCATGCTGTGGGGTTTGAAAAAAGCCGGCAGTTTTGCGGCTGGCGCGGACATGGCCAGAAAGGCAATTGATTCCGGCGCAGTGAAGGCAAGGTTTCTGGCGTGATTGAAGTATTCAGATCAGCCGGAATAAGTGTTAACAGGCCTTAGATGGCCTGATTGCGATTCATCGTGCCC
>ERZ1645185.168-NODE-168-length-27924-cov-5.101941_pt1 | contig 27924 bp, 22 predicted proteins | sample MGYA00575351_ERZ1645185 | MGnify/ENA primary metagenome ERZ1645185 (study PRJEB40838, sample SAMN11284767) | freshwater sediment metagenome | isolation source: river sediment | host: Sediment | place: India: Jana village, Kanpur | collected 2015-12-17 ... | reverse complement strand
CGGATCGTGAACCTGCTCGCGGGCCTTGATACCCCCTCCCGCGGCACGGTGTTGCTCGACGGCGCCGACCTCACGCGCCTCGACGAGGACGCGCGCGCCAAGCTCCGCGGCGAGAAAGTTGGGTTCATCTTCCAGAGCTTTCAACTCATCCCCACGCTCACGGCCGCCGAGAACGTCCAGGTGCCGCTCGAGCTCCGCGGCGAGCCCGACGCCGCCGCGCGCGCCAAGGACCTGCTCCAGCGCGTCGGCCTCGGCGACCGCCGCGGGCACTTCCCCAACCAGCTCTCCGGCGGCGAGCAGCAGCGCGTCGCCATCGCGCGCGCCTTCGCCAACCAGCCGCGCATCCTCTTCGCCGACGAGCCCACCGGCAACCTCGACGGCACCACGGGCGCCCGCATCGTCGAGCTCCTCGACCAGCTCAACCGCGAGTCGGGCGCGACGGTCGTCATCGTCACGCACGACCTCACGCTCGCCGAGCACGCGCAGCGCGTGATCCGCCTCAAGGACGGCATCGTCGTCGAGGACCGGCCGTCGACGAGCGCGGCCGGCGCCGCCACCGCGGGCGCCTGATGGCCCGCACCGCCCCCTTCGGCACGCTGATGGCCCTCGCCTGGCGCGAGAGCCGCACCGCCCGCCGCCGGCTCCTGCTCTACATGAGCTCGATCTCGCTCGGCGTCGCGGCCCTCGTCGCCATCGACTCCTTCGCGGCCAACGTGCAGGAGAGCATCGCGTCACAGTCGCGCGCGCTGCTCGGCGGCGACGTCAACCTGCGCGCGCGCCAGGGCTTCACCCCCGCGCTCGACTCGCTGCTCGACTCGCTCGCCACCGCCGGCGTCCCCTCGGCCAAGGTCGTGAGCTTCGCGTCCATGGCCACCGCCCTCCCCTCCGAGGGCACGCGCCTCGCGCAGGTGCGCGCCGTCTCGCCCGGCTATCCCTACTACGGCGACGTCATCACCGCCCCCGAAGGCGCCTGGGCCCAGCTGCACGACGGCCCCAACGCCTACGTCGACCCGTCGCTCCTCATCTCGCTCGACGCGAACGTCGGCGACACGCTCGTCATCGGCTACGCGCGCTTCGTCATCCGCGCCTCGCTCACCAACGTGCCGGGCGACCCCGGCATCGCGGCCACCATCGGCCCGCGCATCTTCATCCCCGACCGCTACCTCGCCGAGACGCAGCTCCTCGGCCTCGGCAGCCGCGCCGAATACGAGGCGGTGCTCAAGCTCGCGCCCGACGTCGAGAGCCCGCGCTGGGTCGCGCCGCTGCGCCCGCGCTTCGAGGCGGCCGGCGTGCGCGTCCGCACCGTCGTCGAGAACGAGATCGACCTCACCGACTCGATCGCCCAGCTCGCGCGCTTCCTCGGCGTCGTCGGCCTCATCGCGCTCCTGCTCGGCGGCATCGGCGTCGCGAGCGGCGTCAACGCCTTCGTGCAGCGCAAGATCGACACCGTCGCCGTCCTCCGCTGCCTCGGCGCGTCGAGCGCGCAGGTGCTCACCATCTACCTCGCGCAGGCCGCCGCGATGGGCTTCATCGGCGCGGCCATCGGCGCCGCGCTCGGCGTCGGCATCCAGGTCGCGCTCCCGCGCGTCCTCGGCGACTTCCTGCCGGTGGACGTGCGCGTCTCCCTCGTGCCCGGCGCGATCGCGCTCGGCCTCGCCATCGGCGTCTGGGTCGCGGTGATCTTCGCGCTGCGCCCGCTGCTCGTCCTGCGCCGCGTCTCGCCGCTGCAGGCGATCCGCCGCGACGACGCCGTGCTCGCCGCCGCCTCGCGCCGCGACAGCTGGACCTGGATCGTCAACCTCGCGCTCGTCGCGAGCATCCTCCTCCTCGCGATCGACCGCGCCGAGACGACGCAGCAGGGGCTCGCCTTCGCGGGCGGGATCTTCGCGAGCATCGCGCTCCTCTTCCTCAGCGCGGGGGCCCTCTCGCGCCTCGCGCGCCGCCTCGTCTCGCCGGGCTGGCCCTACGTCGTGCGGCAGGGCGTCGCGAACCTCTACCGGCCGCACGCGCAGACGCGCGCCGTCGTCCTCGCGCTCGGCTTCGGCTCGTTCCTCGTCACGACGATCATCCTCGTGCAGGCCAACCTGCTCGCGTCGTTCGACCTCACCGCCGCCAACTCGCGCGGCAACCTGGTCTTCTTCGACGTGCAGGAGGACCAGCGCGGCGGCCTCGACTCGCTCATCCGCCGCGACGGCCACGAGGTGGTGAGCGAGACGCCGATCGTCACGATGCGCCTCGCCGGCGTGAACGGCCGCTCCACCGAGGAGTGGGCGGCGGCCAACGGGCTCCCCGCGCGCTACTGGGCCCTGCGCCGCGAGTACCGCAGCACCTACCGCGACACGCTCGTCCACACGGAGAAGCTCCTCACCGGCGCGTTCCACGCGCCCGCGGCGCCCGGCACCGGGCTGTTCGAGGTCTCGATGGAGCGCGACATCGTCGGCGACCTCAGGCTCTCGCTCGGCGACACGCTCGCCTGGGACGTGCAGGGTGTCCGCGTCCTCGCGCGCCTCACCAGCACGCGCGAGGTCGACTGGGGCCGCTTCGAGCCCAACTTCTTCGCCGTCTTCCAGACCGCGGCGATCGCGATGGCCCCCAAGCAGCTCGTCTTCGTCGCGGCCGTCGGCAGCGACACCGCCGTCGCGCGGCTGCAGCGCGAGAGCGTGCGCCGCTTCCCCAACGTCTCGAGCATCGACCTCTCGCTCGTGCGCAACACCATCGGGCAGATCGTCGACAAGGTCACGCTCACCGTGCGCTTCCTCGCGCTCTTCAGCCTCGCGATGGGCATCCCCGTGCTCTTCAGCGCGGTGGCGGCCACCCGCCGCGACCGCCTGCGCGAGGGCGTGCTGCTCAAGACGCTCGGCGCCACGCGCGCGCAGATCGGCCGCATCCTCCTCTCGGAGTACGCCCTGCTCGGCCTGCTCGGCAGCCTCTCGGGGATGCTGCTCGCCTTCGGCGGCGCCTGGGCGCTGGTGACCTTCGTCTTCGAGGGCACCTTCGCGCCGGCCGTGGGCCCGGCGGTGGCGATCGCCGGCGCGATGACCGGCCTCGCGATCTCGATCGGGCTGCTCACCGGCCGCGACGTCTTCCGCGAGACGCCGATGGTCGCCCTGCGGGAGCAGTAGCCCGGCTACTGCACCCGCACGATCGCCAGGCGCGCCGTCGCGGGGAGCGGCGCGCCGGCGATCCCCCGCAGCTCCAGCGCCTGCCCCGTCGCGCCGCTCGGCACCACGAGCTCCACCGCCGCGAAGCCGCCCGGGACGATGCGCGGCACGTCGACCGCGAACCGCCCGTATTGCACCGGCACCGGCTGCAGCGGGTGCGGGCGCGTGAAGCGCACTGCCGATTCGGTCGCGCCCGCGCACGACCCCGCGGCCTCGCACAGCCCCGAGAAGAGCGACGTCAGGTCCCAGGCGCGGAAGCGCAGCGCCGGCGTCGCGGGCGTGAAGCCCGTGCGCCCGTCAGTGGCCATCGCCAGCGTCCAGGCCGCGAGCAGCTCGTCCCACGAGCGCCCCGTGCGCGCCTCGAGGTTCGCCACGCCGGTCTGCGCGCTCGCGGTGAGCGCGCCGTACGTCGCGGCCTCGGCGCTGCCGAGGTCGTCGAGCAGCCAGCGCGTGAGCGCCCACGCGCTGCCGTAGAACGAGAAGTCGCCGGCCTGCGCCGGCCCGAGGACGCCGCGCCCCGTGGGGTCGGCGAGGAAGTCCCACAGCCCCTCGAGGTGCGGCAGCATCGCGCGCGGCGCGTCCACGCAGCCGGCGCCGCCCGGGGCCGTCTCGCACGCGAGCGTCGCGGCGAAGCCCGCGTCCGCGGTGCGCGCCACGCCGTACACGTCGCGCGCGAACAGCTCCTCGGCGTGGCGCGCGAGCGCCTCGTCGAGACACGGCTGCTCGAGCGGCCAGCCGCGCGCGATCCGCTCCGCGTAGCTGGCGACGTGCTTGAGTTCGTGCACCAGCGTGCCGCGCATCTCGTAGCGCCACTGCGACACCGTGCCCGGTGCGTGGAACGGCTCGAGCGACGTCGGCACCCGCGCGTAGATCACCTCGCCCACGTTGCTCGACGGCGCCGCCGCGCGCGAGAAGAAGTCGCACGTCGCGCTCCCCGCCAGCACGCTGCCGCCCGCCAGCCGGTTGACGCGCGGCGAGAGCAGCACGAGCACGCGGCGGTCGTCGTCGAGCGAGCCGTCCATCGCGAGCGGGTCGCCGAACTGCCGCGCGATCGCCCAGCCGCGCGCGTCGAGCTCCGCCCCCAGCGCGACGATCGCGTCGTCCATCCGGCCGGCGAGCGTGGGCGCCGCGTCGAGGAGCGTGAGCGTGTCCTCCAGCAGCACGACGTTGGCGCCGACGTACACGGCGCGCGCGCCGAAGGCGGTGTAGTTGGTGCAGACGTCGACGGCGCCGAGGTGGGGGAGTCGCATCGGCACGATCGCGCCGGCCGACGGCGCCTGCGCCGCGGCCTCGGGCGTGGCCGCGCGGGCCTCCGACAGCGTGGCGCGCGCGAGGGTGGTGGCCGCCGCGACGTTCTGCTCGAGCTGGGCGAGGTGCGTCGCCGCGCGCGCCGCGCCGGCGGGGCGCGCGCGCGTCAGCGGCCAGGCAGGCGCCGTGCGCATCGCGGCGGCCGGCAGCGCGGCCGCCTCGCGGACGGGCGCCGCCTGCAGCAGCGCGCCGCTCCCCTCCCCCGCCTCGCCGACGAGCGTCACGGCGATGTCGCTCGATCCGAGCGTGCGCGCCGCGTTGGGCAGAGTGATGAGGTAGCGCGCCGGCGCGCCCGCCAGCTCGACGCACCGCGCCTCGGCCGCGCTCGCGAACACCGCCGACTGTCCGGGCGCGAGCGCGCGCACCGGCGCCGCCTGCAGCACCACCGGCGCCGTCCCGATGCCGCCGGCCGTCGCGACCTGCAGCGTCACCGTCCGCGTGGGCTCGCACGGCAGTTGCGCCGCCGCCGGCATCGCGAGCGTGAGCTGCGTCGTCGTCGCGGCCGTCACCGTCACCGGCACGCCGTCGACCTTCACCGTGTTCGTCGCCGGCGTCGCCCCGAACGCGCTCCCCTGCACCGTGAACGCGAGGCCCGGCGCGAGCGTCGCGGCCGACACCGAGGCGATCACCGGCGCGGTGGCGGACGGCGCGGCGCGCACCTGCACGAGCATCGACGCCTCCAGGCCGTCCGCGCGCACCGAGACGCGCGTGGCTCCCACCGCCTCAGCGAAGAGCTGTCCCGTCGGCGTCACCGACGCGATCCGCGGCGCGCTCGACCGCCACGCGAGCGCCGGCCGCACCACGGGCACCCCCGCAGCGTCGAGCGCCGTCACCGCGAGCGCGCGCTGCCCGTCGGGCACCGTGAGCACGAGCGTGTCCGCCTCGAGCGCCAGCGTCGCCACCGGCGGGTTCACCAGGGCGAGGTCGAGCGTGCCCGAGACGCCCTCGATGGTCGCCTGCGCGCGGCCCATCCCCGGCGCGAGCGCGCGCACCACGCCGCTGTCGTCCACGGCGAGCAGCGCGGGGGTGAGCGTGCGCCACCTCACCGCGACGCCCTCGAGCGCGACGCCCGCCGCGTCGTACGCCACCGCGGTCACCTGCATCGCGCTGCCGGGGCGCAGCGCCGTGTCGGGCGCGCTCACCTCCACGCGGCGCACGCGGCCGCCGCCCGTCGGCTCCTGGCACCCCAGTGCCACGAGGGCGAGGAGCGCGAGCCACGGTCGGATGCGTCCCACGAGCGAGGCGGGGGCTGGGCGCATGATCGTATCATACCCAGCCCCGGCCGCGTTGGCGACCGGCGACCGAGCGCCGTCCAGCCGCCGCGTGCCGCCCGCCTTCCGCCCGCGTGCCGCCCGCACCGCGCGTACATTCCCGCCGTGCCCCCTCGCCCCGATCCGCGACACGCCCCCGCGCCCGACCGCGACGCGCCCGCCGACGACGCGCCGATCGGGGAGCGCATGCGCGCCTGGGCCGCCGGCCGCACCTGGTGGTGGCGCGCCCTGCTCTTCGTGGCCCTCGCCGTGCAGGTGCGCAGGCCGCTGCGCGAGCAGGGCGACTGGACGGTCTTCAGCGGCATCACCTTCGGCGCGCACGAACTCGGGCACCTCGTCTGGATGCCGTTCGGCGAGTGGATGGGCGTCGCGGGCGGCTCGCTCACGCAGCTGCTCGTGCCCGTCGGCGCGCTCTTCGTCGTGAAGCGCTCGCGCGACTGGTTCGGCGTCGCGGTCGTCGGCCTCTGGATCGCCTGCGCGATGGCGGAGCTCTCGTGGTACATCGCCGACGCGCGCACCGAGATGCTCGACCTCGTGAGCTTCTCCGAGGAGGGCGCGATCCACGACTGGAACTACCTGCTCGGCCGCGCCGGCTGGCTGAAGCAGGACCTCGCGCTCGCGCGCTTCACGCGCTTCCTCGCCTGGCTCGTGCTGCTCGCGAGCACCGCGCTCGCGACGCGGCTCTGCTGGTGGATGGCGACCGAGAAGCCCGCGACGCTCGACACGCCCTGAGCGGGTCGCTGGCCGCGCATGCCGCCGCGGCCGCCCTACGCGCGCAGCAGCGCGGCCAGCGCCTCGGCCGCGCGCACCACCTCGTCCTCGGTGTTGTAGTAGTGCGGCGAGACGCGCAGCAGCGTCGTCGCCCCCTTGCGGTCGAGGTCGATCACCGCGTCGCCGCGCCCCTGCGCGCTCGTGTTGATCCCCTGCGCGCGCAGGGCGAGCACGAGGTCGCGCGCCACGCGCCCCTCCACCGTGTACGTGCTGATCGCCGAGAGGTGCGCACCGTGGTCGAGCACGCGCACGCCGGGCACCGCGCCGATCCGCTCGCGCGCGAACGCCGCGAGCGCGTGGCTCCGTGCCGCGGCGGTGTCGATCCCCACCGCGCGTGCGTACCGCGCGGCCGCGCCCAGCCCCAGCACGAGCGCGTACGGGAACTCCCACGCCTCGAACCGCCGCGCGTCCTCCACCAGCGCGTAGGCGTCGGCCTCGGTCCAGCGCGCGCCGCGCATGTCCACCAGCAGCGGGTGCTCGCCGCGCGCCAGCGCCGCGTCGCTCACATAGAGGAAGCCGATGCCGCGCGGCCCGCGCAGGAACTTGCGCGCCGTCGTCGCGAGGTAGTCGCAATGCAGCGCCGCCACGTCCACCGGCAGCTGCCCCACCGCCTGGCAGGCGTCGAGCACGAGCGGCACGCCCGCCGCGCGGCAGGCCGCGCCGATCGCCGCGGCCGGCTGCACGAGGCCGCCGTTGGTGGGCACCCAGGTGAGCGCCGCGAGGCGCGGCCGCTCGGTGCGCAGCAGCCGCGTCCACGCGTCCACGTCCACGCCCCCCTCGGGCGCGTCGGGGGCGCGCACCACGCGCGCGCCGCGGCGCGCCGCCAGCGAGAGGTACATCAGCTGGTTCGACACGTAGTCGTCGGTGGACGTGAGGATCACGTCCCCCGGCGCGAGGTCGAACGCCGAGAGGGCCTGCGCGAAGGCGTGCGTCGCGCTCGGCACCACGGCGATGTTGCGCGGAGTCGCGCCCACGAGCGCCGCGACCTCCGCGTACGCCGCGCCCACCTCGGCGGCGGCCGCATCGGCCGCCTCATAGCCGCCCATCAGCAGCTCGCGCTCCAGGTGCGCCGCCATCGCCGCGTGCACCACGGCGGGCATCAGCGCCGCGCCGGCGTTGTTCAGGTGCGCGCGATGCGCGCAGCCCGGCGTCTCCTCGCGCCAGCGCGCGCGCATCGCGACCTCGTTAGACTTCGCCACGCGTCCCCCGGCCTCGCGCCGTACGCCCGCGCGTCAGCGCGAGCGGCACTGCGGGTTCTGGGGCGGCAGGCCCGCGCAGCGGATCGACTCGTCCATCCCCTGCGCGATCGTGCCGCAGGCCGTGTTGACGGCCGTGCGCAGCGCCTCGGTCTCGTCCTTGCCGCTGGCCGTCGCGCAGTTCTGCGTGCCGTTGAACGTCACGCACGCGCTGCACGTGACCTGCTGCGCCGAGAGCGTGTTGTACAGGAGGATCGAGGCGAACCCCGCCACGACGACGATGGTGATGATCGTGCTGCGCTTCATGTGGAGCCCCGGTGATGTCGCGTTTCGCTAAATATGGGTGGCTGGTCCTCGGCTACAACCTCCTCGTGATCCTCTGGGGGGCGTACGTGCGCGCCTCGGGCTCGGGGGCCGGCTGCGGCGACCACTGGCCGCTCTGCAACGGCGTGGTGATCCCGCGCGAGCCGGCGATCGAGACGCTCATCGAGCTCACGCACCGCGCCACCTCGGGCATCGCCTTCCTGATGGTCGTCGCGCAACTCGTCTGGGCGCGCCGCCTGCGGCCCGCCGGCGACCCCGTCCGCCGCGTCGCGCACGTCGCGATGGCGCTGATGGTCACCGAGGCGCTCGTCGGCGCGGGGCTCGTGCTCTTCCAGATGGTCGCCGACAACGACAGCATCGCGCGCGCCTATTGGCTCGCCGCGCACCTGCTCAACACCTTCGGCCTCGTCGGCGCGCTCGCGCTCGTCCCCTGGCTCGCGTCGGGCAAGCCGGTGCCGCGCCTCGACGACCTCGGCCCCGAGGGCAAGCTCCTCGTCGCCGGCCTCCTCGGCACGCTCGTCCTCGGGATGACCGGCGCCATCACCGCGCTCGGCGACACGCTCTTCCCCGCGCAGTCGCTGCGCGAGGGGATCGCGCAGGACTTCTCCCCCACCGCGCACCTGCTGCTGCGGCTGCGCGTGCTGCACCCCACCTTCGCGGTGGCGGTGGTCTTCCTGCTGCTGCTCGCGTCGGGGGTGACGGCGCGGCTCCGTCCCTCGCCGCTCGTCGCGCGGCTCGCGGTCGCCGTCGCGGCGCTCGGTCTGGGCCAGCTCCTCGCCGGCCTCGTCAACCTGCTGCTCCTCGCGCCCATCTGGATGCAGCTCGTGCACCTGCTCATGGCCGACGCGCTCTGGATCGCGCTCGTGCTGCTCACCGCGACGGCGCTCGGCACCGCGCGCGACGCCGGGACGGTCAGCCGCCGGGGTTGATCCGCATCGACCCCGGCAGCGCGTCGAGCAGGCGGTTGAGGTCCGCCGCGCGGTCGAGCGTCGTCACGAAGGTCAGGCCGTCGAGCGTCACCACGAGCATCCGGCTCACGCCGTACATCACCACGCTGCCGCGCCCCGCGTGCACCACGTTGCAGTCGGCGTCGACGAAGTGGACGGGCCCGAACGCGCCGTTGCCGTCGTCGTCCAGCTCGCGCGCGCGGCGCAGCGACGCCCAGGTGCCCACGTCGTCCCAGTCGAACTCGCCCAGCAGCACGAGCAGCCGCTGCGTGCGCTCCAGCAGCCCGCGCTCCAGCGAGGTCGCGCGCACCATCCCCACGAAGCCGGGCAGGTTGCCCGCCGCGAGCGGCTCGAGCGCCTCGCGCACCTCCACCGTGTGCTCGCGCAGCTCGTGCAGGATCGTCCCCGCCGCGCCCACCACCACGCCCGAGTGCCACAGCGCCCCCTCGGCGATGCGCAGCGCGGCCTCGGCCTCGCTCGGCTTCTCCACGTAGCCCGCCGTCGCGGCCGCGCCGCCGCGCGCGAGCGGCGCGTCGGCGTCGAGCGGCGCCGCCGGCAGCACGTAGCCGAAGCCCGTCTCGGGGCGTGTGGGGCGCACGCCGATGCTCACCAGCGCGCGCTCCTGCGCCGCGTAGGCCGCCGCGCGCCGCAGCGTGCGACGGAACTCCTCGGGAAAGCCCACCGCGAGGTCGGCGTGCACCGCGCAGCACATCGCGCTCGGCCCCGCGCGGCGCTGCAGCTCCTGCGCCGCCCACGCCAGCGCCGCCGCCGTGCCCAGCGGGCGCGGCTCCACCAGCACGTTCTCCTCCGGCACGTCGCGCGTCACGCTGCGGATCGCCGGCGCGATGTCGCGGCTCGTGAGGATGAGCACCCGCTCCGGCGGGATCGCCGGCTGCAGCCGCCCCACCGTGTCCTCGATCAGCGTCTGCTCCGACACCAGCGCGAGCAGCGGCTTGGGCCGCGCGGGCGTGCTCAGCGGCCAGAACCGCGAGCCGATGCCGCCCGCGAACACCACCGCCCACAGCGCCACGTCGGTGGCGGGCTCGGCGAGCGCGAGCAGCTGCTCCTCGGGCAGGGTGCCCGCGCCGCTGGCGGGGCCGTTGGCGGAGAATCCGGTCGGCGACGTCATCGCGTGGCAAGGTACGGGCGCAGCGAGATCATCGCCACCGCGCCCACGATCAGCGCCATCGCCAGCACCAGCCGCCCCGTGAGCGCCTCGCCGGCGAACGCCCACCCCAGCAGCATCGCCACCACCGGGTTCACGAACGCATAGGTCCCCGCCAGCGCCGGCCGCACGTTCGCCAGCAGCCACTTGTACGCGCTGAAGCCGAGGATCGACCCGAAGAACACCAGGTACCCCAGCCCCACGACCGCCCGCGGCGTGAACGACGCCGCCTGCACGCGCGACCACTCGCCGCTCACGCCCGAGGCCGCCAGCATCGCGGTGCCGCCGAGCATCATCTCCATCCCGGTGCCCACCAGCGGCGTCTTCATCGGGGCCAGCGTGCGCGCGTAGAGCGAGCCCCCCGCCCAGGCGAGCGTGCTCCCGAGCAGCACCACCAGCCCCAGCCCCGAGACGTTGCCGCCCCCCTCGTGCGGCGCGACCAGCAGCGCGATGCCCGCGAGGCCGAGCCCCACGCCCGCCAGCTCGTAGCCGGCCGGCCGCACGCCCTTCGCCCCGAACCAGCCGAACACCAGCAGCCAGAGCGGCACCAGCGACACCACCAGCGCGATCACGCCCGACGGCTCGCGCTGCGCCGCCCACGTCACCGCGCCGTTGCCGAAGGCCAGCAGGCTCACGCCGACGATCGCCGCCGCCAGCCACTGGGCGCGCGTGGGCCGTTCGGCGCCGCGGGCGCGCAGCGTCGCGTACAGCAGCGCCCCCGCCAGCACGTTGCGCAGCCCCGACGTGAGGAACGGCGGCAGGTCGCGCACCACGATCGCCACGCCCAGGTAGGTGGAGCCCCAGATCAGCCAGGTGGCGCCGAAGGCGAGGAGGATGCGCGTGGACACGCCGGGAATTCTAATCGCGGCACGGGATGCATATTGAAGGCGTGATGCACGCGCTCCGTCGGTTCCCGTTCGCGGCGGCCTCGGCCGCCCTCGCCGCGCTGGCGTGGTCGGGCGCAGCCGTTCCCGTGGCGGCGCAGGCCCCCGCCGCCAGCTGCGCCCCGGCCCCCACCGCCCTCGTCCTCGCCGGCGGCGGGTCCAAGGGCCTGACGCACATCGGCCTCCTCCAGGCCCTCGACTCGCTCGGCATCCGCCCCGACCTCGTCGTCGGCTCGTCGATGGGCGCCATCCTCGGCGCCCTTTGGGCCGCCGGCGAGCCCGCCGAGAGCATCGCCGCGCGCATCAAGGCCGCGCCGCTGCACGCGCTCATCCGCGACTACGACCCCGTCGTCTCCAACTCCCTCGGCGCGCTCACCGCCGCGCTCGTGTGGGAGAAGGAGCCCAAGCACTGGGTGCTGCAGACCGGCACCGTGCGCGAGATCGAGGCGAGCAGCGTCCTCTCGCGGCTCGCCCTCCGCGGCAACCTCCTGGCCCGCGGCGACTTCGACCGCCTGTCGATCCCCTTCCGCGCCGTCGCCACCGACCTCGATGACCGCTCCGTCGTCGCGATCGGCCAGGGCGACCTCGCGCAGGCCCTGCGCGCCTCGATGTCGATCCCGCTGCTCCTGCGACCCGTCGTGCTCGACGGCCGCACGCTCGTCGATGGCGGCCTCTCCTCCAACATCCCGGTCGGCGTCGCGCGCTCCCTCGGGGCGCAGCGCATCATCGTCAGCACCATCGCCTCGCCCAAGCCCGACCCCGCCGCCTTCGACGACCCGCTCACCGTCACCAGCGCGGTCTTCGAGTACCTGTGGGTGCAGGACTCGCTGCGCCTCGGCGCCGAGGACGTGCTCGTCGCGCAGCCCACCGCGGCCTACGGGATGCTCGACTTCCGGCCGGCGATGATCGACTCGCTCATCCGCGTGGGCCGCCGCGCCGCCGACGCCGCCCTCGCGGGGGCGGCCTGCCTGCGCCCCGCGGGGCCCGCGCCCGCGCGCGTGGAGCCCGTGATGGTCGGCCGCGCGCGCATCGCCACGCCCGGCGTGCGCGACCGCGACGCGATCCTGCGCGAGCTCGGCCTCGCGCCGCGCACGCCGCTCGACCGCGAGGCGCTCGACGCGGGCCTCGGGCGCCTCACCGCGCAGGAGCGCTACCGCGGCGCCTGGCTCAATCCCACCGGCGACTCCACGCGCGTCGACTTCGACGTGACGCTCGACCGCGCGCCGGTGCGCTCCGCCGGCCTCGGCTTCGCCTTCGACCACACGATGTCGGGCCGCGTCTGGATTGGGGCCGTCGACCGCAACCTGCTCGACCGCGACCTCGAGGGGACCGCGCTGCTCAAGGCGGGCACCTGGCGCACCGACCTCACGCTCGCCGCGCGCCGCCGCGCGCGCATCGGGCGGCGCTACCTCCCCGTGGGCGGCGCGCTCGAGCTCGTCACCGAGGACGTGCGCCGTTTCGACGGCGAGCTCGAGCTCGCCCCCGCCGACATCGAGGAGCTCGGCCTGCTCGTCGGCCTGCGTCCCCTCTACGAGCCGGGCTGGAGCTACGAGCTCGGCGCCGAGTACCGGCTGTGGCGGCAGCCGCTCACTCCGGTGCAGGGCTCGGTGGGCGCGCGCTACGGCGTGCGCTACCGCCGCGCCGGCGCCCCCGACCCGCTGCTCGACTTCACGGCGATCGGCCTCGACGACTGGCAGCGCGTGCACCTGCAGGTCGCGCTGACCGACTCGATCCGCGGCGTGGAGGTGCGGCCGCGACTCCGCGCGGGCTGGGGCCGCGACCTGCCCATCCAGCACACCTACACGCTGGGCGGGCTCGACGGCTTCGCGGGGCTGCGCCTGCTCGAGGGGCGCGGCGACATCGAGCTCTTCGGGTCGGTGCTCGTGCGCTGGCCGCTCTGGCGGCGGCTCCGCGGCCGCATCGAGCCGATGGTCGGGATGGTCGGCAACGGCGACCTCGAGCGCGCGCCCGGCACGCTCGACGGCCTCCTGCTGTTCGGCGGGCGCGTGGGCGTGGAGCTCGACACGCCCATCGGGCCGATCCGGCTGGAGCAGGGCTTCAACAACCAGGACCGGCGGCAGGCGCTCATCCGCGTCGGCCACTGGTTCTAGGCGGCCGCGCGCGGCCGCCGGCCGTCACACCGCGGAGCGGATCCCGCGCGCCCAGCGCGCGGCCTCGAGCACCGTCGACTGGATCTGGTCGCGCGGCAGCTCCATCAGGTCCGCCTGCGCGCTCGCCGACTCCCACAGCCCCAGCTCGGTGGCCTCGGCCAGCAGCAGCGGGCCGGCGAGCGGGCCGATGCGGTCCATCAGCGCCGACCGCACCTCCTCGGTGACGTTCACCATCGCGAGGATGTCGTCGAGCGGCACGCCGAGCACGACGTCGAGCATCGACAGGAGGCCGCAGAGGAAGGCCGCGGGCGCGCGCCGGCGGTCCACCCGCTCCATCACGAGCTCGGCGAAGCGCGCGCGCTCCAGCGCCACGCGGAACCGCTCCTTGTCCTCGCCGCGCTGCTGCGGGCCGCTCGCCGCGAGCAGCACCGCGAGCCAGCGCCGCAGCGCCGCGCGCCCCACGAGCGCGATCGCCTTGCGCACCGAGTCGACGCCGCTGCTGCCGTTGGCCGCCGAGTTGGCGATGCGCAGCAGCTTGAACGTGAGCCCGGGGTCGGCCGCGAACACGTCCTCGAGCTCGCGCGCATTGAAGTCCTCGTCGCCGAGGCGGTTGATCGCGTTGGCCAGCACCGCCACCTGCGGCGCGACCCGCCGCCCCTTCACCACCTCGGGGCGCGCGAAGTAGTAGCCCTGGAACAAGTCGAAGCCCGCCACGCGGCAGGCGTCGTACATCTGCTGCGTCTCGATCTTCTCGGCCAGCACCGTCAGGCCGCGCTGCTTGTAGCGCCGCACCGCCGGCTGGAACGCCATCGGGTCCTTCCCCAGCACGTCCACCTTCACCACGCTGGCCAGGTCGAGGAACGGCTCGAACTGCGGCTGGTCGACGAAGTCGTCGAGCGCCATGTCGTACCCCTGCGTCACGAGCCGCTCGATCGCGGCGCGCGTCTCGGGGTTCACCGGCACCGTCTCGAGCACCTCGATCACGCAGCTCGACCGGTCGAGCAGCGTCCAGTCGTCGGCGAGCAGCGCGGTCTCGGGCAGGTTGATCCACGCGCGCGACGACCCCACCAGCTCCACCAGCCCGATGTCCACGAGGGCGGTGACGATGGTGTGGGCCGACATCTGCGAGGCATCGGTCGAGTCGGCGACCTGCGCCGACTCGTGGCTACGGTACAACAGCTCGTAGCCGACGACGGCCCCGAGCGTGTTGAAGATCGGCTGGCGGGCGACGAGGGCTTCCATGCCAGTCAGTGTCGGCCGGAAGCACGAACGCTTGAGCCTCGCCGGCCGCCCGCCGCGTTTGGGTCACACCGTGACGGGCGCGCTCCCCTCGGACCGCGCCTTCAGCCCCGCCATCTCGAGGTCGAGGTAGTGCTCCGTGATCCCGCGCGTCGCCCACAGCAGCGGCGCCGTGAGCGCCCCCTCGTAGGTGAGCGAGAGCGTCACGCGCGTCCCCGTCGGCGTCGCCTCCACGCCGTGGAAGGCGGTGCACTTGATCCCCGGCGTCGCGGTCACCCAGATGAAGTGCGCGTTCGGCACCACCTCGGTCACGGTCCACTTGGCCGGCGGGAACTTGGGCTGCTTCACGGTGCCCACCACGCCGGGCGCGATCGGGCCGGGCACGTTCAGCGTGACGCGCGTGATCGAGGCGGTCCACTCGTGCCAGCGCTCGACGTCGGACATCACGTCCCACACGCGCTCGACGGGCGCGGCGACATCGAAGAGGCGGACGAAATCAGGGGTGCGGTGCGGCATGGTCGGTGCGGTCGGAGTCGGTGCGGTGTCGGTCGTTCTCCGCGCCACACGATGCGACGCGGGGGTGCGGTCCCTACGGACCGCACCCCCGCGCCGTTTCGTGCGCTGCACCGCTAGCGCGTCGCCTTCGCGAGGTCGCCCACCGCCGAGGCCGCGACGTGCGCCTTCGGCTCGTCCTTCGCGCCGCGCGCCTCGCCGTGCATCCGCGTCGCCAGCGCCTCGAGCGCCGACGCGCGCGCCGCGCCGCGCAGCTGCTCCGCCGCCGCCAGGTCACGGCGCGCCGCCGCGATCCGGTCCCCCGCCAGCCCGCTGCCGCGCTCGAGCTGGTCGAGGTACGCGCGCGCCAGCGCGAAGCTCGCCGGCCACGTCATCTTCGGCTGCATCTGCGGGTTCAGCTGCTCGAACTTCACGGTCTTCGCCGCGTCGATCTCGTTCTGGCTCAGGAACGGGCTCGGCACCAGCTCGAAGATGTCGAGGCCGCGCGCGATCTCGCTGCTCACGATCACGCCGTTGTACCAGTACACGCTCCACGAGCCGCCGCTCACCAGCCGCGACGCGTCCACCGGCCCGCGGTCGTGGTACGCGATCTCGAACGGCTTCTTGGGGTCGGTCCAGTCGAACAGGTTGATGCCGCCCTGGTACCACCCCTGCACCATCACCTCGCGGCCGGGGATCGGGATCAGCGAGCCGTTGTGCGCGACGCAGTTCTCCTGCGCCGTCTGCGCCGCCGGCATCTTGAAGTACGAGTGGAAGTCCATCCGCGCGCCGTCGATCGTGAAGATCGCGTCCGCCCCCCACTCGAGCTTGTCGGTCACGCGGCAGCGCGGCGCGGTGCCGCCGCCCCACTCGTCAGTGAAGAGCACCTTCTTGCCGTCGTTGCTGAACGTCGCCGAGTGCCAGAACGAGAAGTTGCTGTCCGCCACCGCGCCGATGCGCCGCGGGTGGCTCACGTCGCTGATGTCGAGCAGCAGGCCGTAGCCGCCGCACGCGCCGCCGGCGAGCCCCACCGCGGGATACACCGTGATGTCATGGCACTGCGTCGGCCCCGAGCGCGCGCTCCCGCTCGGCCGGCGCGGCGGGCCGCCCGCCGCGCCCCCCGCCGCCGCCTGCCGCGCGCGCTGGCGCGCCAGCGCCGCCGAGTCCACCGGCTCCGCGTGCCGCGGCGGCGCCTCGAGCCCCTCGAAGATCCGCGCGCCGCTCACCACCGCCGCCTTCGCGGGGTCCTTCAGCGGCACCTTGATCACCTCGATCCGGAAGAAGGCCGAGTTGGGGTCCTGCTCCGGCGAGAGCGCCGAGCACCCCGGCAGCTCCTCCGCCGGCCGCACGCCCGCCGAACCCGAGATGTAGATGTAGACGTGCTCGGGGTCCTTGGGATCGGTCACCACCGTGTGCGTGTGCGACCCGCGGCAGGTCTGCACGTTGGTGATGTACTTCGGGTTCGCGATGTCGGTCGCGTCGAAGATGCGGATGCCGCGCACGCGCTCCTTGCTCACCGCCTCCTGCACGCCCTGGCCGCCGCAGTCCGCGCGGCCCGTGAGGCCCTCGGCCGACACGAACAGCAGGTGCTTGTAGACCGAGACGTCGCTCTGCGACGCCGGGCAGAGGAAGCTCTTCTTCAGCACGGGGCTCGCGGGGTTCGCGATGTCCCACACCATGAAGCCGTTGTAGTTGCCCTGGATCGCGTACGGCCCCGTGAAGGCGAGGTCGGAGTTGGTCACGCCGGCGAAGCCCGCGGGCGACGGCGACGTGGAGATGCGGCGCAGGTTCCAGAGCGCCTCGCCCGCGTCGTGCAGGCCGGCCTTGAGCCCCACGCGCGGGTCGGGGCTCGGCACGGCGGCCGAGACGAGCGGGGCGGGCGCGCCCGCGGCCGACGCGACCGGTGAGACGGACGAGACGCCGCCCGTGCGGGCGCACGCGGCCGCCGCGAGCAGCGCGCCGAGCGCGAGCGCCGCGCGCGGGGTGGAGAGGTGGGACATCGGGACTCCTCGAAGGGTGGTGGGGGTGGTCCTGCAGGTCATGGCCGGCGCGCGGCCCCGCGCGCCTCGAGCATCGTCTCCATCCGCGCGATCTCCGTCGTCTGGTCCGCGTACACGTCCGACGCGAACCGGAAGACCGTCTCGTCCTGCCCGGCCCCCGGCGACGCGAAGAGTTCGTTGACCATCGTGATCGCGCCCTCGTGATGCTGGATCATCATCGCGAGGAACAGCGTGTCGAACGCCGCGCCGCGCGCGGCGTCGAGCGCGCGCAGCTGCTCCGCGCTCAGCATCCCGGGCATCAGCATCTCGTGCTCGGCGCCGCCCATCTTCATGCGCATCGGGCCGGCGGTCGCCTCGGGGACCGGCTCGCCCTTGTCGCGCAGCCAGGTCTGCATCAGCGCGATCTCGTCGCGCTGCGCCACCACGATCCGCTCGGCGAGCCGCTGCAGCTCGGCGCTCGCGCCGTGCGTCGGCGCCCACTGCGCGATCAGCACCGCCTGCGCGTGATGGTGGATCATCCCGGTCATGAAGTGCACGTCGGCCGGCGTGTGCGGCATCGCGGCGATGCCCACGGCCCGCGGCGCCGGCGCCGCGGCCGCCACGGGCCGCGTGCCGATGGGATACGGCGTGCAGGCGGCGAGCGCGGCCGTCGCGACCGCCGCCGCCGTGCCCGCGAGGCGGACGAGGCGCGGCGTCACGGCGCCGTCCCCGCGTCGGGCCACGCGGCGAGCACGGTGAAGCCGTGCGCCGGCAGGGCGAGCGTGCCGCTCGCGCCGAGCGTCACCGCGGCCCCGGTGAACGCGTCGCGGTACCGGCCCGGCGCGGCGAGCCCCGTGTACGCGTACGTCGCCGGCGCGTCCGCGAAGTTCACCGCCACCAGCACCTGCGACGCGCCCCGCGTGCGCGTGAACGCGTACACCCGCTCGCCGCCCGTGCCCGCGAGCTTCGTCATCGCGCCGCCCGCCGCGCCGTTGTGCAGCGCGGCCTCGCGCGCCTTCAGCTCGAACAGCGCGCGGTAGAACGGCGCGAGCGACTGGTCCGTCCACGACACCGTGTCCTTGTCGAAGAAGCGCAGCCGCCGGTCGAGCCCCGCCTCCTGCCCCGTGTACAGCAGCGTGAACGCGTTCGGCAGCGTGCTCGCCAGGACGAACACCGCCTGGTGGTTCTTCCCCATCCGCTCGAACTCGGTCCCCTGCCAGCTGTTCTCGTCGTGGTTGCTCGTGAAGTACATCCGCATCGCGTTCGCCGGATACGCCTTCGCGTCCTTCGCGAGGTAGGCGTCGAGCTTCGCCACCGGCTCCTTCCCCTGCGCGATGCCGTTCATCAGGTGGTGCCACTCCCACCCGTAGCTCGCGTCGAAGGCGGCGTGCATCGCCGGCGCGTCCTCCTCGGCGAGCAGGAAGAGGTCGCTCCGCGTGGCGAGCAGCGCCGTGCGCGCCTGGAGCCAGAAGTCCATCGGCACGCCCCACGCCACGTCGCAGCGGAAGCCGTCCATCCCCATCTCGGTCACCCACCAGCGCATCTCGTCGATCATCGCCGCGCGCATCGCCGCGTTGGCGAAGTCGAGCTCGGCGACGTCGGTCCAGTCGGTCTCCTTGCCGTCGCGGTCGATCGCGTTGCTGATCGAGCCGTCGGCGCGGTGCACGTACCAGTCGGGATGCTGCACCGTCCAGCCGTGGTCGTGCGACGTGTGGTTGGCCACCCAGTCGAGGATGACCTTCATCCCCAGCGCGTGCGCCGAGTCGATCACGGCCTTGAGCTCGGCGGCGGTGCCGAACTCGGGGTTCGTCGCGCGGTAGTCGCGGATGGCGTAGTAGCTCCCCAGCCCGCCCTTGCGTGCCTCCACGCCGATCGGCTGCAGCGGCATCAGCCAGAGGATGTCGACGCCGAGGCTGTCGAGGCGCGGCAGGTGCGCCTTGAAGGCGTTGAAGGTGCCCTCGGGCGTGAACTGCCGGATGTTCACTTCATAGATGACCGCGTCGGTCGACCAGGCGGGATGCTCGGCGATCGGCGGGGGCGCGGCGGGCGCGGTGTCGGCGGCGCCACCGCAGGCGGCGGCGAGGAAGAGGAGCGCGGACGCGGCGGCGCGACGCGCGCTGAGGCGGGTGGTCAGCATCATCCCACCGATATGCACCGCCACGTGCACCGCCGCCAGAGGCGGCCGCGCTCAGGCGCGGATCACCATCCGCAGCCCCGCCTCGTCCACCGGCGGCGCCCCGGCCGGGAACGACTCCGCGCGTCCGTCCGCGATCCGCGCCGCGCTCCAGCAGGCCGCGATCGCGTCGAGCAGGTCGTCGTCGGCCGCGTCGCGCGGCGCGATCGCCGCGCGCGCCGCCGCGAACGCCCCCGGCTGCCACGCCTCCGCCAGCGCGAGCCGCTCGGCCCGCCCCTCCGGCGTCCGCTTGGGGTACGCCATCGGCCGGCCTCCGTTCCAGCAGCGCCAGCTCACCTCGGGGTGCACCTCGTGCACGCGCGCCGCGTCCGCCGCCGAGGCCCGCAGGGTCGCATCGACCTCGCGGATCTTCGGCAGCAGGTGGAAGGCCTGCTGGCTGAGGCTCTTCCCCTGCGCCGCGCGCGAGCGGCGCGCGGCATCGGCGTAGTCGCGCGCCTCGAGCACCGCGCGCACGGGCGCCGGGAAGACCGAGCTGCGCCGCGGCCCGAGCACCGCGCGGGCCGCCGTGTCGGCGGCACGCGGCCCGTCGGCGGCGAGGCCGATGGGGATGTCGATGCCGATCGCCGTCACCCCCTCGCACGCGTCGAGCAGCGCGCGCACGTCCGCGCAAAGGCGCGCCTCGAGCCCTGCGCCGTCAGGGCGCGCACGCACGAGCACCCAGCCGGCCGAGCAGCCGTCGGCGCCGGCCACCAGTGGTAGCCGCACGGGGCCCGCGTCCATCACCGACAGATACGCCCGCCACGGCCCCACGTCGTCGCGATACCGCTTGGCCATCACGCGCGACACCTGCACGACGTGCCCCAGGTCGTGCGCCACCCACGTCGCCAGCAGCTGCCGCAGCGTCACCGCGCCGAAGGCGGGATGCTCGCCCGTGAGCCCCAGCTGCGCCTCGGTGATGCGCCACGACGCCAGCGTCGCGAGGTTCTCCGCGCGCACCGCCGCGAGCGCGTCGAGCAGCTCCGCGAGCGACCGCACCTCGCTCTCGCGGAACTGCGCGAACCGGTCGAACGGCGCGAAGGTGCGCTCGGCCCCCTGCGCGAGGATGATCCGCGCGCGCGGGATCCAGTCGGTGCGCTCGCCGTGGATCAGGTGCCCCAGCACGTCATACGGGCTCCACGTGTCGGGCCCCTCCGTCGCGGTGGTCCACGCGTCGGGGAGCCCGCCGAGCATCGCGCGCAGCGTCGCCGGCGTGCGCGCGAGCACCGCCGTCGCCTCGTCGAGCGCGAAGGCGCTCACAGCCCGCCGCGCAGCCCGGTGCCGCCCACCGGCTCCGTCTCGAACCGCTCCGCGAAGCCCGCGATGATCGGCCGCGCCTTCGCGATCGCGGCCTGCACGCCGGGCAGCTGCAGCGACGCCTTGTGGCTCGCGGCGTCGGTCCACACCTCGGTCACCCAGATCGCGTCCGCGTTCGACGGGTCCTTGGCCACGATGTAGCTCAGGCAGCCGGGCATCCCCTCCATGCCCTCCGCCAGGATGCCGAGCAGCGCGTCCCGCTGGCCCGCCGTCGCGAGCATCCGTCCGATGAGTCCGTACATGGTCTCCTCCTGCAGGCAATATGGCGCGCCGCGCAGGGGAATTCCCGGCCGGAAACCAACCGGCGTCCAGCTACATTTATTCCTGATTGCTGGACCAGCTATGACCCCCACGAAGTCCCGCGGAGAACCCACGATGTCCGACACCTCTGGAGCCAACGGCGGCAAGTGCCCCGTGATGCACGGCGCCCACGGCGCCGCGCCGGCCGGCACCCGCTCCAACCGTGACTGGTGGCCCAACCAGCTCAACCTCGCGATGCTGCACCAGAACCCCCCGGCCGGCGACCCGATGGACGAAGGGTTCGACTACGCCAGGGAGTTCAGCACGCTCGACTACGCGGCGCTCAAGAAGGACCTGCACGCGCTGATGACCGACTCGCAGTCCTGGTGGCCCGCCGACTACGGCCACTACGGCCCGCTCTTCATCCGCATGGCCTGGCACTCGGCCGGCACCTACCGCACGGCCGACGGCCGCGGCGGCGCGGGCAACGGCACGCAGCGCTTCGCCCCGCTCAACAGCTGGCCCGACAACGGCAACCTCGACAAGGCCCGCCGCCTCCTCTGGCCCATCAAGCAGAAGTACGGCAAGCAGATCTCGTGGGCCGACCTCATGATCCTCGCCGGCAACGTCGCCCTCGAGTCGATGGGCTTCAAGACGTTCGGCTTCGGCGGCGGCCGCAAGGACGTGTGGGAGCCCGAGCAGGACATCTACTGGGGTTCCGAGGCCGAGTGGCTCGGCGACAAGCGCTACACGGGCGACCGCGAGCTCGAGAACCCGCTCGCCGCCGTGCAGATGGGCCTCATCTACGTGAACCCCGAGGGCCCCAACGGCAAGCCCGATCCCCTCGCCTCGGCGCGCGACATCCGCGAGACCTTCGCGCGCATGGCGATGAACGACGAGGAGACCGTCGCGCTCACCGCCGGCGGCCACACCTTCGGCAAGATGCACGGCGCCGGCGACCCGGCCCTCGTCGGCCCGGAGCCCGAGGCCGCGCCCATGGAGGAGATGGGCCTGGGCTGGATCAACGCGTTCGGCACCGGCAAGGGCGAGCACACCACCACCTCGGGCCTCGAGGGCGCCTGGACGCCCACGCCGACGCAGTGGGACAACTCGTACTTCGACACCCTCTTCCGCTGGGATTGGGAGCTCGTGAAGAGCCCGGCCGGCGCCTGGATCTGGGAGCCGACCGACAAGGTCGCCGCCGCCACCGTGCCCGACGCGCACATCAAGGGCAAGAAGGTCCTGCCCGCGATGTCCACCGCCGACATGGCGATGCGCATGGACCCGGCCTACGAGAAGATCTCGCGCCGCTTCCAGAAGGACCCGGCCGCCTTCGCCGACGCCTTCGCGCGCGCCTGGTTCAAGCTCACGCACCGCGACATGGGCCCGCGCGCCCGCTACCTCGGTCCCGAGGTCCCCGCCGAGGTGCTCATCTGGCAGGACCCGGTCCCCGCGGTCGACCATAAGCTCGTCGACGCGAAGGACGTCGCCGCGCTCAAGGCGACGATCCTCGCCTCGGGCCTCTCGATCGCCGAGCTGGTCTCGACGGCGTGGGCCTCCGCCTCCACCTTCCGCGGCTCCGACAAGCGCGGCGGCGCCAACGGCGCGCGCATCCGCCTCGCGCCGCAGAAGGACTGGGAGGTCAACGAGCCGCGCCAGCTCGCGCGCGTGCTGAAGGCGCTCGAGGGCATCAAGGCCGGTTTCGACGCCGCGCAGCAGGACGGGAAGAGGGTCTCGCTCGCCGACCTCATCGTCCTCGGCGGCTGCGCCGCGGTCGAGGCGGCGGCCAAGGCCGCCGGCGTCTCCGTCACCGTGCCGTTCACGCCGGGCCGCACCGACGCCACGCAGGAGCAGACCGACGTCGACTCGTTCCGCGTGCTCGAGCCGCAGGCCGACGGCTTCCGCAACTACCAGAAGACGCGCTACACCGTCTCCACCGAGGCGATGCTCGTCGACAAGGCGCAGCTGCTCACGCTCACCGCGCCCGAGATGACCGTGCTCGTCGGCGGCCTGCGCGTGCTCGGCGCCACCCACGCCGGCAGCAAGCATGGCGTCCTCACCGACCGCCCCGAGACGCTCACCAACGACTTCTTCGTCAACCTGCTCGACATGGGCACGGCCTGGAAGTCGGTCTCCGAGGCGCAGGAGCTGTTCGAGGGCCGCGACCGCGCCACCGGCAAGGTGAAGTGGACCGGCACGCGCGCCGACCTCGTCTTCGGATCCAACTCGCAGCTGCGCGCGCTCGCCGAGGTCTACGCGGCCGCCGACGCGCAGCAGAAGTTCGTGACGGACTTCGTGAAGGCGTGGACGAAGGTGATGGAGCTCGACCGCTTCGACCTGGCCTGATCGCGGCCGGCGGAGGGATCGCGAAGGGCGGCGCGCCGGATGCCGGCGCGCCGCCCTTCGTGCATCGACGGCGATGACGCGCTACGCGAGCACCTCGCGCTCCAGCCGCGCGTAGCTCGTCTCCATCCCCGTCGTCATGCCGGTGCCGAGCACCATGTCGCGCAGCGCCTTGTCCGGGTACGTGATCACGAGCGAGAGCAGCGTGCCCGCCGGCACCGCGGTGAGCGTGAGCTCGTTGCGCGTGCCCGGCCCGTCCATGCCGATCATCCGCTCGCTCGTCACCTCGCGGTACGGCGAGGCCGACTCGAGCAGCTCCCCCTCGAAGACGAAGCGCTGGCCGCCGCCCGCCTGCTCCCACTCGTAGCGGTAGCGGCCGCCCACCGCGGTCGCCACCTCGCACACGGGCATCGTCCAGCCGTCGGGGCCGAGCAGCCAGCGCTGCAGCAGCGCCGGCTCGTGATGCGCGCGCCACACCTGCGCCGGCGTCCCGCGGATCACGCGGCTCACGCGCACCTGCGTGTCGCTCAGCAGCTGCGCCTGCACCGCGAGGTCGGCCGCGAAGGTGCGCAGGTCCGCGAGCACTGCGTCGATCTGCCCCATCGCCGACTTCATGCCCTCCATCATCCCCATCTCCACCAGCTGCTGCATCGTCTCCAGGCTCGTGAAGTACGTCACGCTCGTGAAGCGCGAGCCGCCCGCCGTCGCCTCGAACGCGAACGTCATCCGCATCGAGGGCATCGCGTCGTTGCGCGTGCCGTCGGGGTTCGCGAAGCCGTCCTCCACCTCGATCAGCCGCTGCGGCTCGACCCTGAGGAACTTGAACCAGCCGCGCGACTGCTGGCCGTCGGGGCCGGTCATGTGGTAGTGCGACTCGCCGCCCACGGCCATGTCGTGCCGCGTGAAGGTCGCCGGCCACTGCTCGGGCCCCCAGAAGCGCTCCAGCTGGCGCGGGTCGGCGTAGGCCTCCCACAGCCGCGCGAGCGGCACGGGATAGTCGGCGATCACGGTCAGCGTGAGGGCCTGCGGGTCGGACGAGACGGACGTGATCGGCATCGGTTACTCCTTGTGGGGTCGGGGCTCGGCGAGGATCGCGTCGAGCTGGCTGAAGCGGGCGGTCCAGAGGCGTTCGAGCTGCTGCAGCAGCTGGCGCGCCTGCGCCAGCCGCTCGGGGTTGCCGCGCACGATCCGCTCGCGGCCCTGCGTCCTCTTGCTCACCAGTCCGGCCTCCTCGAGCACCGCGACGTGCTTCTGCACGGCCGCGAACGACATGTCGTACCGCGCCGCGAGGGTCGACACCGACGCCGATTCGCCGCCTAGCAGCCGCGCGACGATGTCGCGCCGCGTGGTGTCGGCGAGGGCGCGGAAGAGCTGGTCGAGCTCCGCGTCGGAGAGGTGAGAACGTGCAACCATCTGGTTGTACGTTAGGGAACGCACGGGCGGGGCGCAAGCCCCCGGCCGACCGCGATCAGCTGTGCGAGTGAGAGCGGGCGGCGGCCCGGGCCGACATCACGCCCCCTTGTTCTTCTCGTCCCACGCCATCGGCTGCCACAGCTCCACCTTGTGGCCGTCGGGGTCCATGATCCACGCGAACTTGCCGTTCTCGTGCGACTCGGGCCCGCCCACCACCGCCACGCCCGCCGCGCGCAGCTGCGCGAGCAGCGCGTCGAGGTCGTCCACCCGGTAGTTGATCATGAACGGCGCGTCGCTCGGGCTGAACCAGGCGGTCTCCGGCTTCGCGACGCTCCACACGGTGAGCCCGCCGTCCGGCGCCGCGTCCGCGGACCATCGCAGCACCGCCCCGCCGAACGGCTCGAGCACGATCCCCAGGTGCTGCTGGTACCAGGCCGCCAGCGCGGCGCTGTCGCCGCGGCTCTTGAAGAAGACGCCGCCGATCCCCGTCACCCGTGCCATCGTCGCTCCGTACTGTTGTGGGTCCCGGACGCCGCGATGCCCCGCGCGCCCGCTATCATTCGGACGGCCCCGCCCTCCCATGCAGCCGACCTCGGACGACTTCCTCTCCCTGCAGGCCGCCCTCGCCGGCGAGTACTCGCTCCAGCGCGAGCTCGGCCGCGGCGGGATGGGCATCGTCTACCTCGCGCGCGACGTGCAGCTCGACCGCGACGTCGCCATCAAGGTACTGCCCGCGCACCTCGCCGCGAGCCCCGCCGCGCGTGAGCGCTTCGTGCGCGAGGCGCGCCTCGCCGCCGGCCTCTCGCATCCGCACATCGTCCCCATCCATCGCGTCGGCGAGGCGGACGGCTTCGTCTTCTTCGTGATGAGCTACATCGAGGGCGAGACCCTCGGCGACCGGCTCCGCGCGCGCGGGCCCCTGCCCCCCGCCGAGGCGACGCGGCTGCTGCGCGAGGTCGCCTGGGCGCTCGCGTACGCCCATGGCCGCGGCATCGTGCACCGCGACGTGAAGCCCGACAACATCCTCCTCGAGGCGGGCACCGGGCGCGCGATCGTCACCGACTTCGGCATCGCGCACGCCGACCGCGACGACGTCGCCGACGACCTGCTCGCCGCCGACGACGGCAAGGTGATGGGCACCGCGCACTTCATGAGCCCCGAGCAGGCCGCGCAGGGCGCCGTGGACGGGCGCAGCGACCTCTACTCGCTCGGCGTCGTCGGGCACCTGATGCTGAGCGGGCGCCTGCCGTTCGACGTGCCGCACATCCACACGCTCCTGCTCAAGCAGGCCACCGAGGAGGCTCCGGGCCTCGCGCGCGTCGCGCCCGGCGTGCCCGCCGCGATCGCCGCCGCGATCGACCGCTGCCTCGCCCGCGATCCCGCCGCGCGCTTCGCCAACGCGGAGGCGCTCGCCGAAGCGCTCGTGCCGCCCGCCGACGCGCGCCCCGCCCTGCCCACCACCCTCCGCGCCTGGCTCGGCGCGCGCAACCCACTGCTCGCCCCCTACTTCGCCTGGAGCGGCCTCTTCGGCACGCTCACCACGGTGAACGTCGCGGTGCTGCTCGCCGGCAAGCGCGGCGGCAACCCGTGGGACATCCTCATCATCGCCGCCGCGACCGTCGCGCCGCTCTTCCCCATCGTCGGCTTCCACCTCAACCAGGCGCGGCGGCAGTTCCGCGCGGGTCACTCGCTCGCCGACCTGCGCGCCGCGCTCGACGTCGAGCGAAAGGAGCGCGCGGAGGCCGAGGCGAGCGTGCGCGACCCCGCCCCCCCCGCCTGGCACACGCGCCTCCGCGTCGCCACGCTCGCCGCCGCCGGCACCGCCGCGACCACGATGGGCCTGCTGATGGCCGGCGTGATCCACGAGAACCAGATGGGCAGGCTCGGCATCCTCGCCACGCTCGCGCCCTTCGCGGCGACGCTCGGGCTCGGCGCCATCGCCAACGCGCTCGACGTGCCGTTCGTCCCGAGCACGCTCAAGAAGCGCACGCAATCAGGGCTGCGCGGCTGGCTCTGGAACTCGAAGCTCGGCGAGTGGTTCGCGCGCCGCCTCGGCGCGCCCGAGCGCACCGCGCTCGCGGGCCGCAACGCCTTCCGCGCCACCGAGGTCGCGCTCGGCGTCGCCGCCGGCGAGCTCTTCGCCGCCCTGCCCTCCGCCTATCGCGAGCAACTCGGCGAGCTGCCCGCGATCGTCGAGTCGCTCGAGGCGCGCGCGGCCGAGGCGCGCGCCGAGCTCGATGTCGTCGCCGCGCTCGCGCCGGCCGATTCGCCCGAGGCCGCGGTGCTCGAGGAGCGCAAGCGCGCCGCCGCCGCTCGGCTCGGCGAGGCCGTCGCCGCGCTCGAGGGGATCCGCCTCGACCTCCTCCGCCTGCACGCCGGCGCGGCGGACCTGCAGCCGCTCACCACGCTGATGGATGCCGCGCGCGAGCTCGGCGACGAGGCGGCGCGGCTCGCCGACGCGCAGCGCGAGGTGGATGCCGCGCTCGACGACCGCGGCGGCCGTCGCGGCGGGGACGCGCCCGCGCGCTGACGCGCGGCGCTCAGCGCTCCGCTGCGCTCGCCTCGCGCTCGACGGTGTACCGCAGTTCCACCATCGACGGCCCCATCTGACGCACCTCCACGAGGCGCAGCACCGGACTCAGGATGCGCCGCGGCAGCAGCGGCTTGCCGCGCCCCAGCGTCACCGAGCCCACCTGCAGGATGAGCTCGTCGAGCAGTCCCGCGTCGTGGAACTGCCCCGCGAGTTCGCCGCCGCCCACGACCCAGACGTTCTTCCCCGCCGCGGCGGCGAGCAACTCGGGATGCACGTCGCGCACGGGGCGGTTCACGAAGCGCACGTCCGCCCCCTCGATGCGCGGCAGCGTGCGGCTGGTGAAGACCCACGTCGGCTGCGTGTACGGCCAGGCCGACCCGACCTCGGCGATCACCGCCTCGCTGTTGCGCAGCATCCACTCGTAGGTGGCCGAGCCCATCGCGAGCGCGCCGACCTCGGCGATGAAGGCGGGATAGCTCGAGGTGGCGAGGTCGCCGAGCGGGAAGAGCCAGTCGAGCGAGTCGTCCTCGGTGGCGATGAAGCCGTCGAGGCTGGTGGCGGTGTAGTACTGGGTGCGCGGGGTCATCGCGGGCGGGGTGCGGGGCGCGGCGCGGAGGGCGCCGAGCGATGAGCGGGTTGACTCACGATGTCGGCGGGACCGCGCGGGCGCCAGTCCGGCGCGGCCGCCTTGGGATCGCACCTCGTCGCTCCGGCGTTCCGTCTCGTCGCTCCGGCAATCGCCCTCGTCGCCCCGGCGTTCCGCCTCGTCGCCGAGGCGACCGCCCTCGTCGGCCCGGTGATCCACCTCGTCGCCCCGGCGTTCCGCCTCGTCGCCCCAGCGTTCCGCCTCGTCGCCCCGGCGTTCCACCTCGTTGCTCCGGCGTTCCACCTCGTCGCCCCGGCATTCCGCCTCGTCGCCCCGGCGATGAACCTCGTCGGCCCGGCGGTGCACCTCGTCGGTCCGGCGATGCACCTCGTCGGTTCGGCGTTGCGCGCTGGAGCGGCAGCCTTACCTGAAGGTCACGAATCTGGCCGAGGCGATGGAAGCGCTTAAGGACAT
>ERZ1645185.167-NODE-167-length-28068-cov-8.205797_pt1 | contig 28068 bp, 31 predicted proteins | sample MGYA00575351_ERZ1645185 | MGnify/ENA primary metagenome ERZ1645185 (study PRJEB40838, sample SAMN11284767) | freshwater sediment metagenome | isolation source: river sediment | host: Sediment | place: India: Jana village, Kanpur | collected 2015-12-17 ... | reverse complement strand
CATCAGCCGTCCAATAACGAATTTCCCCTCCCCCGCCATTGACGGCTCTTGGCCGTTATCAGCCGTATTGGCTTCTTCTCAACACCTTGATCTGAAACAGTGTATTGCGCTCGTCTTCTTCCAGCGCCTGCTTGATGTGTGACACGGAGGCGCGGTAGCGGGGGATAATGTTGTACTTGAGGGCGTTGACGCGCTTCTGCGTCTTGCGCTGCTCCAGTACGAAGCGTCGCAATGCGTTTTCCGCTTCACCAAGCTGTGCAAGAAAGGCGATGAGCTGTGTCATGCGGGCGCGGGCTTCGTCGAAGCTGGGGTCGGTCCACATGAGGCCAACGGGTTGCAAGGGAAGTGTTCTGGCCTTGACGGAGGGATATTCCACGCCGACGGAGGAGCGCGGGATGATGTCGACTTCCACCGAGCATTCCAGTCCCAGGCTGGCCTGCCGCAACATCTGGCTGCCCATGCGTAGTTCGCAGATGGCGAGCCAGCGATAGGCTTCATGCAGGCGGGCTTCGGCTTCCTTGCGCAGGCGGCGGTATTCCTTGAGGCGGTCCTGCACCACACGCGTGAGCAGTTCGCGTTTTTTCTCCAGCATGTCGTGACCCTGGGTCAGGAACTTGACCTGCCGGTTGAGTTGCAGCAGCGCGTTGCGCGTGGGGGGAACCTTGAGGCGTTTCATGTCGCAAGCATTCCGTTGGCATGCATGACAAATCCCCCCCACCCCCCTTTCTCAAGGGGGGCTTTATTGCTTCTCGCTTTTCTTGTGTTGTACCTAGTCATTGCGAGCTGACAGCAGGCCGGTAGCGCGCATCGAGGTCTTTTTCGGACAGGCGCGTGAGCACTTCGCGCGGCAGCAACGACAGCACTTCCCAGGCGAGGTCGAGCGTATCGAAAATGCTGCGGTCTTCGGTTTCGCCCTGGCCGACAAAACGTGTTTCGAATGCCTGGGCAAATTGCAGATAGCGGTTGTCTTCTTCAGATAGCTCTTCCGCGCCTATGATGGCGGCAAGGCTGCGGATTTCCTGCGCCTTGGCATAGGAAGCAAACAGCTGGCTGGCAACGCGGGCATGGTCCTCGCGCGTCATGCCTTCGCCGATGCCGTCCTTCATCAGACGTGACAATGAAGGCAACACGGCCACGGGTGGCTGGATACCGGCTGCGGCCAGTTCGCGCGACAGCACGATCTGGCCTTCGGTGATGTAGCCGGTGAGATCGGGCACGGGATGGGTGATGTCGTCCGACGGCATGGACACCACCGGAATCAGCGTGATGGAGCCTTCCTTTCCGCGAATGCGGCCGGCGCGTTCGTATATTTCCGCCAGGTCGGAATACAGATACCCCGGAAAGCCCTTGCGCGAAGGCACGTCGCCCTTGGCGGTGGCGATTTCTCTTAAAGCCTCGGCGTAATACGTCATGTCGGTCATGACCACGAGCACATGCTTTTCGAGTTCAAAGGCCAGGTACTCCGCGCAGGTAAGCGCCACGCGCGGCAGAATCAAGCGCTCGATGGGCGGGTCGTCAGCCAGGTTGATGAAAGTGACGACCTGCCCCAGCACGCCGCTTTGCTCGAAACTTTCCTCGAAGTAGCGCGCATCGCTGTGGGAAACGCCCATGGCGGCGAAGACGAGGGCAAATTCCTGATTGGTCGCAGCGATATCGGTCGTGGCCTCACGATGCAGCAGCCTCGCCTGCCGCACGATCTGCGCGGCCAGCCTGTTGTGCGACAGGCCCGAACCGGAAAAGATCGGCAGCTTTTGTCCGCGCACCAGCGTGTTCATGCCGTCGATGGTCGAGATGCCGGTCTGGATGAATTCGCGCGGATAGGCTCGCGCGGCGGGATTGATCGATGCGCCGTTGACGTTGCGCGACAGTCGCGACACGATGGGCGGCCGGCCGTCGCGCGGCTGGCCGACGCCATTGAACACGCGGCCCATCATTTCTGGCGCCAGCGTCAATTCAAACGGCTGATCTAGAAAGCGTACCCAGGTGCGTTCCAGATCGAGGTTGTCCGTACCTTCCAGCACCTGGATCAGCACCAGTTCCTCGGATGTGCGGATGACCTGCCCGCTACGGCGCTTGCCGAGATGGTCGAGCACGGCCACTCGGTCGCCCAGCGCTACATCGGGCGTGTTGCGCATGGCAAGCAGGCCGCCGCGCGCCCAGGCTGCCGTGCGGTATTCAAGCGCTTTCATGGCGTACCTGTCCCCATCGATGCCTGCATCCCGAATTCATCTTCCGCCTGATCCTTGCTCGCGGATGGGCTGGCATACTCCGCCCGCAGTGCATCGAAGACAGGCACAATCTTCACGGCTTCCTGTTCCAGCGCTTTCATCTCATCGCTGGAAAATGTGATCTTCCAGCGCCGCGCCTCGGCCAGCAGCGGCAGCCGAAGCAATTCGCGAACGGGCATGCCCAGGGTCAACATGTCCGCGCCGCGGGCATGTAAATCGAGCATCAGTTTCAGTAACATGAATTGTTTCTGCGGCGAACAGAAACTGTCCTTGGGTTCCAACGCACTTTGCTGCAGTAGGCCTTCGCGGATCAGTTTGGCGGATTCCAGCGTCCAGCGCTGCTGGCCGGACAGGGCTTCGACACCGACCAGATTGACGATGCGATTCAGTTCTTCCGCTTCGGTCAGCAAACGCAGCGCCCTGTTACGCAGCAGCAGCCAGTCTTCGTCGACATTTTCGTGCCACCAGCGCGCAGCCGTATCCACGAACAGCGAGAAACTCTCCAGCCAGTCCACCGCCGGGTAATGGCGCGCATCGGCCAGGTCTTTTGAAAGCGCCCAGAAGGTTTGAATAATGTCCTTGGTATGGCTGGTGACGGGTTCGGAAAAATCGCCCCCGGGGGGCGAAACCGCGCCGATCAGCGTGACGGAACCATGATCGCCGTTCAGCGTTTCCACACGCCCGGCGCGCTCGTAGAAAGCGGCCAGCGTGGAACCGAGATAGGCCGGGTAGCCTTCTTCCACCGGCATCTGGCCCAGCCGGCCTGCAACTTCGCGCAAGGCTTCGGCCCATCTGCTGGTGGAGTCCGCGACCATCACCACGTCCAGTCCCTGGTCGCGGAAATATTCGGCGATGGTCATGCCCACATACACCGACACTTCGCGCGCCACCACCGGCATATTGGAAGTATTGGCGACAAGCAGCGTGCGTTCCATGAGCGGACGGCCGGAACGCGGGTCGGTCAATTTGGGAAAACTGTCCAGCACGTCGGTCAATTCGTTGCCGCGCTCACCGCAACCCACGTAGATGACGATGTGCGCATCCGACCAGCGTGCAATCTGTTGCTGCAACACTGTCTTGCCCGCGCCAAATGGCCCCGGTATCGCGCCCTTCCCACCTTTCAGCAAGGGGAAAAAGGTATCCATGATGCGCTGGCCGGTAATCAGGGGCTGAATGGCGTGGTCGCGCCCCTGAAACGGCCTGGGCTTGCGCACGGGCCAATAACTGGCCAGCCGCAGTTTGTGAATCTGACCCTGCGCATCGCTCACACGTGCAATCACGTCATCCACGGTGTAATCGCCCGCCTGCACCAGATCAATCAGCTCGCCGGAAATGCCGGGCGGGGTCAGGATACGGTGGGTCATGCTCGGGTTTTCCGGCACGCTGCCCAGTATGGCCCCGCCCTTGATCTGTTCGCCGATGTGAAGGTTTTCCGCCGGCGCGAACGCCCAGCGTTTGTCGCGCGCCAGCGCGGGAATCATCAGGCCGCGTTCGATGCGCTCGCCGGTCTGGGCCAGCATGGCTTCCAGCGGACGCTGCAATCCGTCGAATATGCCGCCCAGCAGGCCGGGGCCGAGTTCAACCGACAAGGGCAGACCCATGGCCACCGCGGGTTCGCCCGGACGCAGGCCTTCGGTGTTTTCATACACCTGCACCACGGCGCGGTCTTCATCGCGGGCAATGACCTCACCCATCAAACCCAGCGCGCCCAGCTTCACCTGTTCGCCGGTTCGCGCGGCAGGCATGCGCGCTGTGACGATGGGGCCCTGTATGTCGAGGATGGTGCCTTCGTTGCTCATGTCGCTGCCGATTCATTCTCTTGTGTTGACGGGAACAGCTTGTCCATGACAGCGCCAAGCAATTCGTTTTCCATCCGGACAAGCCGCCCTTCAAACGTGTTGTCGATGCGCTGGCTGCCGTCTTCATTGCTCACGCGCATGCCGCCGTGGGTGTGATCGGATAAAGCCGCCAGTTCAACCAGGCGCCCCGGCGCCGACTGCTTCACCAATGCCTCCCAGTCCGGCCGTATCCACTCGGTGTCGCGCGGACTTAATTCCGCCATCAGTTTTCCCTTAGGAATGGCCCGCGCCGCCTCGGCCAGATAACGCCCCAGCACACCACGATAGCGGTCAGGCTCATCCGTGATTTTCTGCAACCTCGTCCGTACTTCAGCCAGCACACCCAGCGTCAGCGCCCAGTGCAGGCGGTCGTACTCGGCATCCATGCGCAGGCTCGCGGTCTGCATGATCTGGCGGCAGAGATGTTCCGCTTCCTGCTGGAAACGCAGTTCTTCGCCATCTTCAAGCTGCCGCAATCTGGCCTGAACGTCTCTGATGATTTGTTCGCTGGTCTGGCGCCCCTTTTCAAGATGCCGCTCCGCAAGGTCCATGGCTTGCGCCTGAAGCAGGCCTTCGAGTTTTTCCGTTTGCTGGCTCATCCTGCCTCGCTTTGTCCGGCCAAGCCAACCAGGCGGTCCACTTCGGGGTGGTAATCTCCGGCGCGCGCAAGCGACGGAACCTGCATGACCACCACCCGCCCGCCTTCCGATTGCACGCGGTGCAGCCAGGTACCCGGATTGTTCAGCAGTTCCGCTTCGACCAGCACCAGCGCCTTTTCCTTGGCGGTCACCAGCGACTTGAGCAATGTTTCAAGTTGGCTTGGCGTTGCGTTGGACATGACTTCGATGCCTGCCAGCCTGAAGCCGTCCATCAATACAGCCGATCCCGCCGCGATGATGCGTGTTGCAGAGGAAGCCACTAGATTTTCCCGAGCAGTAGAATGGACATTACCAGGCCGTAAATCGCAATGCCTTCAGCCAGACCAAGATAGATCAGCGTGCGGCCGAACATTTCCGGTTTTTCGGCAACCACCGCCAGCGCAGCGGCACCGACCGGCCCGAGCGCCAGCGCCGCGCCAATCGCCGCCAGTCCAGTTGGCAGTCCGATGCCGATGATGGCCAGACCCATGCCTATGGTTACTTCGCTCTTGGTTGCAATGGCCGTCGTTTCCGCCATGACCTCCTGCGCGCCCAATGCCAGCAGGCCGACGAAAGCCAGTCCGAATACTGCAAAATTTCCCATCAGCCAGCCGCGCGCACGCGGCGGCGAAGCAACCCGCTTGCCTGGAGACAGCTCCAGATATACACCAAGCGCGATCAGGCCGACGATGCTCAGTGTCATGATGCCTGCAATAAAAATCATGTTTTTCTCCATTCAAGTTTTACTGTGTTGATTATGGCGCAGTTGGGAATCATTTTTTCCTTGCAGTACCAGCGGCTCGAATGCGCGGCCGCTTCCACTGAAGAAGCGGGAAAATCCCTCATAGTATTCCAGACGCAAGACCTGAATGGCGACAATCGAGCCTTCCAGCAGGAGTATGACGAGATTGCCGATCACGATCGTGATCGTGCGTCCGGTCGTACCAAAGCTGTCGGCAATGGTGAACACGGCGAGTGCAAGCGCCACATGATTGATAGAGAAGGCAGCGACGCGCATGAAAGACAGGGTGTTGGAAAAGAATCCGATCACGGATTCAAAACTTTCGATGATGACCGTCAACAGACGTTCGACAAACCCGCCCTGATTTTCCAGCCAGTTCCAGATAATGATGGCGCCCAAACCTGCGATTGAAGCCAAGGCGGCAGCCTGGCCGAACTGGCCTTGCGTGGCCAGTTGATAAACGCCGATGGCAGCACCCAGATACAATACCAACCCCGCCAGTCCACCCGCATCGAACAAGGCCTTGGGCAGGTTGCCTGAAACCAGGCGGTTGTAAATGGTCAACAACTGGGTAACGGAAATGAAGCCAATTCCCCAGAGCACCGCAGCCATAAGCATGCCTACCGGGTCGTGCAGTGGCGATACCCACAGCGGCTTGATGACTGTTTCAAATCCGAAAAGGCTGCCATAGGCAAACCCGAATGCAGTAGAAGACAAGCCTGCTATCACAAAAAGGCTGCGAAAACGCCGCGCCTTGCCGCGCAGCAACAGACCACCCAGAGCGATCACCAGTCCCTGGCCGATATCGCCGAACATCATGCCGAACATGAGCGCAAAGGAAACAGCGAACAGCCAGGTGGGGTCGAATTCGCCATAGCGGGGAATGCCATAGTTCCGTACAAGATCGGCGAAGGGTCCAAGCCAATCCGGATAGCGCACGGCGGACGGCACGATGTCACGTTCGGATGGAAATGGCGGGCGCAATTGCAGGACGTACCGATCGGCCAGCCGGGCATCGAGCGCCTTGCGCATGCGGTCGACATCGCGTACCGTAATCCATCCAGCGATCAGGGCAAGCCCGCCGCGGGCACGCAGGGTTTCGGATGAAATCCGCACATAAGGCTCGGCCAGCGCCATGCCCCGCCTGATTTCGCGCAACCTTTCGTCGACATCACCCAGCTTGGCACGATGCCGCGCATGGCAGGTATGCTCTTCCTGCCGCAGATGATCCGACTGCTTTTCGAGCCCTTCCCTGGCCATGTCCGGGTGTGCCAGCAGCTCGGGTTCAAGCGTGATTTCCTGCCAGCCCGCGGCATCCAGCGCGCCTCGGATTTCCGTATTCATGCCTATCGGGCCGGCTGCCACGGCGTAAGCCCGTCCCTGATGGGTATCAAAAATCTCCAGCAGGAAACCGGACAGTTCAAGCGCATCTCTCAGTCGCGCCAGATTGGCTTCGGGCACGGTGCCGATACGGGTTTGTAAAAAGCGTTTGGGACGCGCCAGCCAAGACAGGTCAATATCAAGCACCTTGAAATGTGCCACCGAATTGAGCAGATTTGTGTTTCGTTCAAGAGCTTCGGCAATGCGCCGCTTTTCCTCATCGCAATGCGAAGCGGTGTTCCACAATTCACCCAACCAGACATTCCACTCGGTCAATTGTTCGAGCGTGGGCGCATCGGGGCCGGCTGGCAGATTGCGCATGTCCTCGTATTCAGTTTGCCGTTCACTTAAAGGCGCGGGTCCAAAGTGATCCAGAATTTTATTCAGCCGCCCCTGCGCTTCCGAAAAGACCTCCATGTAACGGTCGCCCGGCGTTTCGGGCAAATCGCGCTCCCAGGCCAGGCTTTTTTCCGGTGTGAAGATGCCATAAGTCGCCAGCAACAGTGCTGCCTGGGGCGCATCGCTTTTCAGCACCCAGAGCGTGGCATGTTGCATGCGCATGGGCTTGAACATCAAAGAGCCCCCTGAAGCAGGGTCTGTTCACCGGAAGTGAAAGACCCATCCAGCCCTAAAGCCTGCCTGATGATTTGCGTATCCAGTCCCAGACTCCAGCCCTTGAGGGCGGCACGCACCCGCCTCAGATCGCGGTCACGCAGCATCAAGTAAGCAAAGGCACGGGAGAATGCCGGGGCGGATGAACGCAGCACGGATTGCGCGCGCTCCGCGAACCGGGTTTCCAGTATGCCCGCTACGTGGTTCACGTCATGTGCGTCTTTCAGCCAGTTGCGATAGTGCTCCGGCAGCATCTCCAGCATGTCCTCCATCCGGTTAAGAACAGAAAGTTCCTTGAGCACGCCTGACGACAGTGGATAGAGGCTTGGAATCAGCAGGAAATACACTTGCGCAGGCGGCAGCTTGTAAGTGAAACGGAAACGCAGCAGCCAGGTGAGGTTGATACGGTCGATATGCAATTCCATGATTTTTCGGAAGCTTGCGCCGAGCGTGTCTTCCAGCGGCCGCGCACGTTCCACCAGGCCATGGTAGTAGCGGCGGTCCAGCGCGGCATCGAGGTCGAACAAACGGGGCTGCGCTTCGAAAGCGCGCCGTGCAAAACGCACCATGTCCGCATAGGGCGTGGTCTCAAGTCGCCTCAAAAGCTCATCAATGTCCTCGGTTTGAAGCAGCTCCTCGACAGGCAGCGAGGTGAGGAAGCCCATGTCGCTGAGTTCCTGACGCACCATCGCCACAGGAGCTTTCGACAGTTTCCCCCGGATAATTGCCTTGAGATTGGTGATTTCGAAACGCAGCGCCCAGTATTGCAGGAAGTTGCGCGCGTCACCCGCCGCGCGCATCAGGATCAGGATATCAGCCAGTTGTGCACGAATAATCGATTGTTCCAGATAACGGCCGGACTCCAGATCCCCAATAAGCTGGGACAGTCCCGCGCGTTCGAGTAGAGCCGTTCGTTCATCAGCCGAACCTTCAGCCAGAACCTGAAGTTCATCCTCCCGCAGCAATCGCGAAGCCATCAGGCTGACCCGGGCATTCAGATAGTTGTCCATTGTCGCGTTTACTGGCGAATATCGGTCTACGCTCAGCCTTCTCCCAGAATCAGTTTGAGCGCCCCCTGGACCGCGGCTTCCTCATTGCCAGCGGCATCATTTCTCAGCCGGCGCTGCCGGGCTGAAGCCATATCCTCAAGCTCTGCGATGCGCCTGCGCGCGCCATCCTCGGCGGTCGCCAGGAAGGGCTTGCGCCGCGCCTCAACCTGTTTGTCGAATTCAAGCTGCATGGCCCTTGCGCGATCCAATGCGTCCTGAATCATTCGCTTGCGCTCCGCATCGGCCTGTTCCACCCGGCTTTCCGCCTGTTTCTCGGCGTTCAACAGACGCTTGAGTACATCTTCCATATGCGGTGCGGCCTTATCCCAGCAAAGGAAGCATCATGCCCAGGCCGGCCATTGAAATCACCCCCCCGGCTACCCTGAGAATGACCTGCCGGAGCTTCATCCCGGCAAGCACGCCAGCGCCATGCAACAGCGCAGTCGCCGCGATCATGCCAAAGCCATAGCCCCAGGGCGAAGCAGCCAGCGGCATTTCCAAACCATGCGCGGCACCATGGAACAATGCAAAGAATCCCACCGTTGCACAGGCAACAAGCAGGGACCAGCGCGATTGCAGCGCAATCAGCAATCCGAGCGCCATCACCGACAACGCGATTCCCATTTCCATTCCTGGCAGCGCTACACCGCTCACACCCATGACGCCACCCAGCGCCATGATGCTCACGAAGGTGGCCGGCAATAGCCATAGCGCCCGCCCGCCCTTCTGCGCGGCCCACAAACCCACGGCAACCATTGCCATCAGATGATCCAGTCCGCTGAATGGATGCGCCAGCCCAGTAATCAAACCTACGTCATGGGCATGAACACCTTCACCGTGGGCAAGTACAACAGGGGCAGCCAGCTGTAAAAACATGGCAACCATTATTTTTTTCAACATTTCCTTCCTTTCCATTTCAAATGGCTCTGGATATATGCAAACTCACTTATTCCGCAGGGATGGGTTCATTAGGCTTCACGCCATATTTCCGCCTTCTTGCCCGGCCCCACCAACAACCGCCGCCTGTGATCGTTTCTTCCACACGTTGTACCGTGACTGCCCACGGAACACCTTTCCTCGCACGTGTGCAGATAGGGCAGCCAAACTCGCAATATTCGGGATCGTTCGGATGAAGGATGGGCATTTTCCAACCGCCCCATGCGTAGGTTCTGGGTACTGGTTTCATGGCTTGCCTCCTTTCGAATATGCCAAGAGAAAACGCTCCTATCTCACTTTCACTTTAATCAATTCTTCGCCGTTTCGATCGGTTACATGCACCGCGCAGGCGATGCAGGGATCAAAACTGTGGATGGTGCGCAGGATTTCGATAGGCTGTTTGGGATCATGCAGCACATGGTTATGCTGAAGCGCGGCTTCATAGGCGCCCGGTTGGCCCGAAGCATCGCGCGGGCCGGCATTCCAGGTGGAAGGCACCACCGCCTGGTAATTGGCGATCTTGCCGTCCTCAATCACGATCCAGTGAGACAACCCCCCGCGTGGCGCTTCCATCAGGCCCACGCCTTTCATGGATTTGGGCCAGGTTGAGGGATCCCAGTATTTTTCGTTGAAGGTCCGCACATCACCCGCCTTGATGTTGGCAATAAGCTCGTCATACCAGCCTTGCATGGCATCAGCCAGGATCTTTGTTTCCAGGGTGCGGGCCGCGGTACGGCCAAGTGTGGAGAACAGCGCCTCAACCGGTACGTCAAGGGTCTTCAGCGTGTAGCCCACCAACTCCTTGGCCTGGGCATTGCCGCTGGCATAAAGCATCAGAACGCGAGCAAGAGGGCCGACCTCCATGGCCTTGCCTTTCCAGCGCGGCGACTTGAGCCAGGAGTATTTCTGATCAACATCAAGATGCTCGTAAGGCGGTTTTGGGCCGGTGTAGTTGAGTTCGGTCTCGCCCTTGAACGGGTGCAGGCCTTGAGCATCTCCAGCGCCGTATTTGTACCAGGAGTGGCTGACAAATTCCTGGATCTCGTTGTCCGCATCGAGGTCGATGGGGTGAATGGTGGAGAGATCGCGGTTGAGAATGACGCCGCGCGGAATGAAATAGGAACTGGTGTCCCAAAAACTTTTTGAAGGCAAGTCGCCAAATGACAGGAAGTTGCCCAGGCCTTCGCCCTGTGCGCCCCAGTCCTTGTAAAACCCGGCGATTGCAAGGGTGTCGGGCACATAGACCTGATCGACAAAATCACGCATCTGCCGGATGACGTTCTGCACGGTTTGCAGGCCCGTAATGTTGAGCGCGGTGGCTTCCTGGCCTCCGCCAGTGGTATGCACCGAGATGGCCGAAGGCACCCCCCCCACCACGAAATTGGGATGTGGGTTCTTGCCGCCGAAAATGGCGTGCAGTTTGACCACATCACGTTGCCAGGACAGGGCTTCGAGGTAATGGGCTACGGCCATCAAGTTGGCTTCCGGCGGCAGCTTGTAGGCAGGGTGGCCCCAGTAGGCATTGGCGAAAATGCCGAGTTGCCCCTGTTCGACAAAGGTTTTCACCTTTTTCTGCACGTCGGAAAAGTAACCTGGCGAGGACTTGGGGTAACTGGACAGCGATTGCGCCAGTGTCGAGGTGGCCGCCGGGTCGGCCTTCAACGCGGACACCACATCGACCCAGTCGAGCGCATGCAGGTGGTAAAAATGCATCACATGGTCATGCACATACTGCGCTGCAATCATTAGATTCCGGATCAATTCCGCATTCTTCGGGATGCTGTAATCGGGGATAGCGCGGTGCATGGCATCTTCCACCGAACGCACCGATGCAATGCCATGCACCAGCGTGCATACGCCGCAAATCCTTTGTGCAAAGGCCCAGGCATCTCGAGGATCGCGGCCGCGCAGGATGATCTCGATGCCGCGTACCATGGTGCCGGCTGAATAGGCATTGGTAATTTTTCCGCCAGCGTCGGTTTCTGCCTCGATGCGCAGATGTCCTTCGATGCGGGTAATGGGGTCGACAACAACGCGTTGTGCTGTGGTCATGGCCGTGTTCCTTGATTATTCAAAAACGCTTCGAGGATGCGGTATTGCTCCCCGGCTTCATTGTTATCGGTACCTTCACCGGTAGCGACGGTTTCGCAGGTACGTGCCATGCGGGCAGACATGGCTGCATCCCACGCCAGATTTCCGCCTTCGCCAGCCGGACGGACGCAGGCCACCGCAGCCTTGGCGACAAAGTGTCCCGCCTGTGCTGTCCAGTCGGTTTCCCTGCCGCACCTCGTGAAGCTTTCAACCCGCGCAGTATTGGCAATCTGACAGGCGCTTGCCAGTTCTGCCTCCATGACACCCTCGCGCTGACTCATTTCGATGGCATTTTTCAGACGCGCATCACTGGAGAGGGGAAACACGCGCATCACAAAAAGCGCGGCCACGTGGCGCTGATCAGCGATAGGCAGTACATCCAGTTTTGCCTTGAAATCCTTGTCGTTGTTAAGCATGACATCAGCTACCTTCCGGTTTTTGCCGTTCCGGAAGATGCTCGGCAATCATCTCAGTCAGCCCCACCACCGGGATATCCATCTGGTAGTGCTCGAGCCCTTCTTCAAGCACGATGCGGCAGTTGGCGCATGCCGTCACCAGACGGTCTGGCTTGACTGCATCCAGTTGGGATTTCTTTTTCCTGAAAGCTTCCAGACGCAATTCCGCGCCTTCCTCGATGGCGGACGCGCCTCCGCCACCACCACAGCACCAGTTCATGAAGCCGGAATCTGGCATCTCGACAAAGTTCTTCGCTACCTGGTTGATCAGCTTGCGCGGTTGCTGGATCACGCCACCACGTCGCACCAGCTGGCAGGGATCATGGAAAGTCAGCTTGTCGGTTTCAAAGCCTTCGGTCTTCAGCAGACCTTTTTCCTGGAACTCGGCCAGCACTTCAAGAATGTGCTTGACCTCGAAGGTGAACGGACGGCCGATCAGGTTCGCTCCCTCCCAGCGCAGGGCGGTATAGGCATGGCCACACTCCGGACTGATCACGGTCTTGACCTTGAGTTTTTCCGCGCCGTCGACGATGCGGGAAACAAGAACTCGGGCGAGATCTGAATTGCCTATCTGCATGCCAGCGTTGGTCGCCTCGAAAGCGGTCGAACAAAGTGTCCAGGTTTTCCCGGCCTGATGCATGATCTTGGCAATCGCCCCGAGATACTCGGGAAAGTTGATGATTTCCATCGAGGACAGCATCACCATGTATTCGGCACCTTCTGCGTCGAGCGGAATGGGGATGCCGTAATCTGCTTCCACGTGTTTCATTTGCGCCTGCACGGCAGGAAGCTTCACACCCATCGGACTGCCGATGGTGATAGTGCGGTTGACCGCGCCCTTGATGCCTTCGGGTGCATGGCCGGCAGCCGACATGCCCTCGCGGAACTTGCGAACCATGTAAACGATGTCGTTGCCCACCGGGCAAACGGCCGAGCAGCGTGCACACAGTGTGCAGCTGTTGTAGACCAGTTCCTGCCATTCATCCAGTTCGGCGTCAGTCACCGGTTTGGAAAGCCCCGCCATTTTCTTCAGTCGCCCAAGCAGGGTGTATTCCTGCTCGTAAATGCGGCGCAGAGGTTCAAGCTTGTGGATAGGTGTGTACTTCGGATCACCGGTTTCCGTATAGAACAGACAGGCTTCCGCACACAGGCCGCAATGCACGCAACTGTTGAAGTAGCTCGCAATCGGTGCGTCGATGACTTCCTTGAGGACGCGGACACCTTTTTCCAGAGATGCGCTCATACGGGTACCCCTTTATGTCCATTGACCTTGCCGTTGTACCAGCGTGAGCCAAAAAGCGTGAATACATGGAACAGCTTGGTGAATGGTAGTACCACCAGCAGGAGTTCCACGCTCAGGATATGCAAGGCCAGCATGGTGGTATAGGGCAGCAGCAGATGCTGCACCGCCATCCAGCCAGTCAGCACTGGCAGGAACGTCACCGTCCAGGTAAACCAGTCCTCGAACGTGCTGAGAAAACGCTTGACCGGCTTGTTGATGCGATCAACCAGCACCACCACCATTGCCGCCATCGTCACGACTGCCATCAGATCAATGAACTGGGAAGGCAGCGCCGGCCACGACAAGCCGGTAAGGTTCTTGATAAGAAGGATATGCGGCGCAAACAGAAACACCACGATGGCCAAACCAATATGGAAAACATAGCCGCCGATATAACTAACGGGTGAACGCTTGAGCATGCCGGGTGGCGGCAATGAACGACGGAATATGGTGTGAAAGCCGGAAGCGCCGGAGGCATGCCGTGGCGCGGATAAATCCTGCTTGCGGCCTAGCGAGTAGATCTCAAACAGGCGCCACAGAACGCCCAGCAGAAAAATACCCACTGCGATATTGAGACCGGTTCCACGCACCCAGGTCAGGAATTGCAGTTCATTCATTTTTCCAGATCCTCCAGCTTTGTGGTTTCATGCGCCGATTTTGCTGCGCCCTTTTTGGCCCGGTTGGCAAAGCTGATTGCCACGCCAACCGCCGCACCCGCCACCGCAGCGGTAGCCGCCATCTTCAGCGGATCGGCCGGCATGGACAGCGCCTTGTAGAAACCGCCCGCATCCCAGAAATCCGGCTCCGAACAGCCAATGCAGCCATGGCCGGATTCAATCGGGAAGGATGTCGAATCGTTCCATTTGGTGGTCGCGCAGGCATTGTAAGTAACAGGCCCCTTGCAGCCCAGTTCGAACAGACACCAGCCCTGGCGAGCGCCTTCATCATCAAAAGTCTTGGCAAACTTGCCTTGGTCATAGAAAGGACGGCGATAACAGCGGTCATGAATGGTTTCACCAAAAACCGCCTTCGGCCGCCCCAGCTTGTCAAGTTCCGGCAGGGTGCCGAAAGTCAGGAATTGCGCCAGAACGCCGGTAATGACGACAGGAATGGGCGGGCAACCCGGAATGTTGACGATGGGCTTGTCCTTGATGATGTCGGAAACGGCAACCGCACCGGTTGGATTGGGGTTGGCTTTTGGTATGCCTCCAAATGAAGCGCAGGAGCCCAGCGCGATAATGGCGGCGGCGCCTTTGGCTGCTTCCTTCAGGCTCTCCAGATTGCTGCGCCCGGCAATGCAGGAATACGCGCCATCAAGCCCGGTCGCCACCGAGCCATCGATGATCAGCACATACTTGCCGTAGTTTTCCTTCATGGCGGCGTGCAGGGCTTCTTCCGCCTGATGCCCCGCGGCGGCCATCAGGGTTTCCTGGTAATCGAGCGAGATCATGTCGAAGATCATGCCCTCGATACTGGGCGAATGCGAACGCGTGATGGATTCGGTGCAACCTGTGCATTCCTGGAAAGGCAGCCAAATCACGGATGGCCGCTTCGCCTTGCCCAGCGCCTCCGCCATGGCATACGCCGCACTGGGCGGCAAAGCCATCAACGATGCCAGCGAGGCGCAGTATTTGATGAAGGTGCGCCGAGACATCCCGTTTTGTTCCATTTTTTCCTGTAACGTGTCGCTTCGTTCCATCTTCTAAGCTCCCGCGGTTTTGGCCTTCAGGTTCAATAATAGACTTTTGTATCCCTTTTTAACATCCCCGGTGGCTGGCCTGATGATGGCAGGCACAAACGCCACTTCGATCAGCTCAGCCACCACTCGATCCCGATCATCCCGATGCATCACTTTCCACACGCCGGGGTAGGCGGTTTCAGTCAAAACAGACCGACCGCCTGCTTCCAGCATGATTTCCACTTCGCCCAGGCCCAACTGTTTTTCCAGCCAAACCCGGTCTGCTCCTGAAAGCGCAAGACCACGCAGATCAATACTGCCTTCAATACCTTCGTCCAGCAGGTGCTTCAGCATCCCGGCGATTTCAGTCAGAACAGCCTCGGCCTGGCCGGTCAGCATCTCGTCCGGAGATACGATGGATATGGGTATCTGATCAATGGACGGCATACCATTCCTTGAGCAGCGCCTCGATGCGATCGCAGGCTTCCGGAATCGCGGATTGCACCAGTGGCGTTGGGGAATCACCCCAATCCAGTTTTTGCGGCTGTATCGCCACCAGCGCGCGCTTTTCAGGCCAGTGGCCGGAAAGACAGGCAATGGACATCAGGTCATTCAGGCTCACTTCATGAACGCTGGATCGGCGGCTGCTCATCAGGAAGGCATCCATCTCCTCTCCCTCGAACACTCGCAAGGTGCCCGGCGCAGATTTAAGCTGCGCCGCATCCACCACAATCAGGGCATCCGCGTCCTCGATGGGAACTGCCAGGGTAAAACTCAGGGTTCCGCCATCCAGAATTTCAATCTCGTCCGAAGGCGGCAACAGGGTTTGCAAGTGCTGGGTGACGTGGACACCCACCCCTTCATCCGAAAGCAGGGTATTGCCGATGCCGAGTACCAGTGTTTTCATCTGATTAAGTTAACAACGGCTCAATGAAATAACAATGACAGGAATCAAAAATCATGACGCAGGTCAATTTTTCTGGTTTAAAAACTGATACCTGTGGATTTAACATGGCGCTAAGCTATAAAGTGTATATTTCCCCGGACCATCTTACATGGAAATGGACGCCCTTGGAGCCATGCCATTCGTGGCCATCTTTTTCATGACAGGAATCAATTCATGTGCCTTGCCATCCCCATGCTGATCGAAAGCGTGACCGGCTTCACCGCGCACTGCCAGGCCAAGGGCATATACCGGGACGTCAGCCTGTTCATGATGCAGGACGAGCTTCCTCAAGTCGGCGATTACGTCATGGTTCATGTCGGTTATGCCATACAGAAAATCACCGAAGCGGACGCGCGCTCAGCCTGGGAACTGTATGATCAGATACTGGAAGAAACCGGCGACATCGGCTGCACGACCTGACCATGCATGAACTGTCGATTGCCCAGGCGCTGGTGGAACAGGTGGCGCGTATCGCCGGTGAACAGCATGCGGAATACGCTACCCGTATCCGTATCAGGGTCGGTCCGCTCTCCGGTGTTGAAGCTGAATTGCTCGCCAGTGCATTTCCGATCGCAGCAGCGGGCAGTCTGGCTGAGCACGCCCGGCTGGAGATCCTGAAAGCGCCAATCCGCGTCCGCTGCCAGACCTGCGGCGCGGAATCTGAAGCTGCGGCCAACCGGTTGCTGTGCGGTGCCTGCGGCGACTGGCATACCCAGGTGATATCGGGCGATGAACTGATCCTCGAAAGCGTGGAACTGGAAATGAAAGAGGTTAAGGAAAGTGTGTGATACCTGTGGCTGCAACCTGACACCGGGCAACCGGAAATTTGCCTACAAACCGGTTGAACCCGGCGCCACCACCGTTTCGGTCCTGCAAAATCTGCTGAAGAAAAATGACGACCAGGCCTCGCACAACCGCGCGCATTTCGATGCGCGCGGCATTCTCGCCGTCAACCTGATGTCATCTCCCGGCTCGGGCAAGACGGCCTTGCTGGAAGCAACGATCCGGGCTCTGAAAAACGAATTCGGCCTCGCCGTGATCGAAGGCGATCTGGAAACCGAAAACGATGCCGAGCGCATCCGCGCGCAGGGCGTGCCCGCGCACCAGATTGTGACCGGTACTGCCTGCCATCTGGACGCGCACCTGGTTCACGATGCGCTGCATCACATGAATCTGGATGGCATCGACATTTTGTTCATTGAAAACGTCGGCAACCTGGTGTGCCCTGCCTCGTTCGACTTGGGTCAGCACGCCAATGTCACCCTGCTCTCAGTCACCGAAGGCGACGACAAGCCGGCCAAGTACCCGGTGATGTTCCGCGCGGCGGATGTGGTGTTGATCACGAAAACCGATCTGCTGCCTTATCTGGATGACTTTGATCCCGCACGTTCGGAAATGCATGTACGCCATCTGGCCAATTCCGCGCCGGTCATGCAGCTTTCCGCCCGCAAGGATGCGGGAATGGAAACCTGGTTTAACTGGTTGCGCCAGCAGCTTGCCGCTCAGCGCGCTCGCGTAAATTCCGGCACCACTCGCCGCCCGGCCATTCAGGCTGACGGCGCGCGGCTGCATACCTCCAATATCTGAAACGCATGGCCCTCATTTCCATCGATGAATTAAAGCCGCTGCCGCCACAGCCCAAATATGTCCCGTTCGCGCTGGGTTTCCGGCCGTTTTTTCTGGGTGCGGGCATTTTTTCTGTTTTGCTCATCGGCCTTTGGCTCGCGTTCTATAAAGGCAACTTGCCGCTCGTGCTTTTCATACCAGCGGAGCAGTGGCACGCGCATGAAATGCTCTTCGGTTTTGCCGGTGCCGTCATCGCCGGCTTTCTGTTGACCGCGGTGCAGAACTGGACCGGCATGCGCACGCCATCCGGCAAGCTGCTTGCCTTGCTGTTTTTCCTCTGGCTGGCCGGGCGGCTGACTGCCTTTGTACCGGATTCGCCGTCCGAACTTTATGCCCTGATTGATATTGCCCTGTTTCCGGCCATCATGATCGCCATTGCCCGCCCTATCTTGCGGGCAAAACAAATCCGCAATGCCGGCTTCCCCGTCATGCTGGGCATGCTCACGCTTTCCAACATGCTGGTGCATGCCCAATGGCTGGGCTACGCCCAAACAGCCACTGCGGGATTCCTGCTTGCCATTTACATGATCGTGCTGATGATGGTGGTCATGGGCGGCCGGGTCATCCCCAGTTTTACCGATGGCAAACTGCGCACCCAGGCCAAACGCTGGAAGGCGTTGGAATGGCTGGCGCCTGCGACAACATTGGCCACGCTTGCCGCCATTCTCGTCCTGCCTGTTTCACCTTTCACTGCGCTGATTGCAGCAACAGCAGCAGCTGTACACGCCGTGCGTTTGGCTGGCTGGTACACCCGCAAGTACTGGAGCGTGCCCTTGCTGTGGGTGCTGCATCTTGGATATGGGTGGATTGTGATTGGTTTCGTGCTGACATCGCTTGGAGCGCTGCAAATCGTCGCGCCTTCGCTTGCGCTGCATGCATTCACCGCAGGAGCTATCGGCACGCTGACCCTGGGCATGATGGCCCGCGTTTCACTGGGCCATACCGGGCGCATGCTGGAACCCGCGAAAATCGTCCATCTGGCCTTTGGCCTGATAACACTGGGTGCTGCAATTCGAGTCTGCTGGCCGATCGTGATGCCAGGGTCATACTCCACTGCCATTCTCGCCAGCGGCTTGTTCTGGATGGCGGCCTTTGCGATTTTCGTATTGATTTACGCCCCCATCCTCATCCAGTCCCGGGTGGACGGGAAGCCGGGCTGAAACCATGTCCGACACTTCAACCGAAAACGCGCGTGCATGGCTTGGAAAAATTCACGCCCTGGATATTGAAAAACCCGTGCGCATCATGAATGTGTGCGGCGGACACGAGCGTTCCATTACACATTCTGGCCTGCGTGGCACGCTGCCCGGCAACATCGAACTGATCCCCGGTCCTGGCTGCCCGGTATGTGTATGTCCCGAGGAAGACATCTACCAGGCCATGCAGTTGGCCTTGCAGGACAAGGTTATTCTGGTGGCATTTGGCGACATGCTGCGCGTGCCCGTCAACGTCCCTAAAAATGAACCGCGTTCGCTGGTCGAAGCGCAGGCCGCCGGCGCCGATGTGCGTCCCATTGCCAGCCCGACTGAAGCGAAACTGATCGCCGAGCAAAACCCGGAAAGACACGTGGTGTTCTTCGCAGCCGGCTTCGAAACCACCACAGCCCCTGTCGCCGCGCTGTTGGCGGAAGGCATACCGGACAATCTGTTCATCCTTTTGTCCGGGCGTCTGACCTGGCCCGCGGTCGCCATGCTGCTCGACTCAGGCACTCCGGGATTCGACGCCCTGGTCGCGCCTGGCCATGTTTCCACCATCATGGGGCCGGAAGAATGGCTTTTCGTGGTGGACCGGCATCATCTGCCTGCCGCCGTGGCGGGTTTCACCCCCGAATCACTATTGGCCGCGTTTTATTCCGTTTTGCGGCAACTGCAAAGCGGCGAACGTTTTCTCGACAACTGTTATCCCGAAGTCGCTCATGCAGGCGGGAATGCCACCGCAATCCGGTTGTTGAACGAAACTCTGGACGTTGTCGATGCGAACTGGCGTGGCATCGGCATCATTCCAAGTTCGGGTTATGCGCTCAAACCGCAATATGCCCTGCACGACGCGCGGCTCCAGTTCCCGGATCATAGCCATCCGGATCGCCGTCGCGCTGGCCAGATGCCGCCGGGCTGCGACTGCGCGCAAGTCGTGCTGGGGAAAATCTATCCCAATCAATGCCGGCTGTTTGGTTCCGCCTGCACGCCCCGCCACCCCATTGGCCCCTGCATGGTGTCCGACGAAGGCGCCTGCCGTATCTGGTGGGCGGGTGGCGTGCGTGAACACGTGACAGCAACTGTCACCGAATAATTGCGTTGTGTCTTCAACACATGAACCGGTTAGTGCACGTAATTACCTGATTACCGGCCGGGTACAGGGAGTCGGCTACCGGCCCTTTGTTTACCGGCTGGCTCACCGGTTCGATTTGCGCGGCTGGGTACGCAATATCACGGGCAGCGTGGAAATTCATGCCGAGGGCAAAGAGAACAATATCACGAGATTTTCCGAAGCGCTCATACGAGAAGCGCCCGCCATTTCCCTGCCAGTGCTGACAAAAATTGCAGACGTCGAACCAGTCCCTCACAGCGACTTTACCGTCCTCGCCAGCATGCAGGGCGAAGCAAACATCCATGTTCCGCCGGATTATTTCGTTTGCGAGGATTGCCTGCGCGAGATGAATAACCCCGGTAACCGACGTTATCACTATCCTTTCATCAACTGCACGCAATGCGGCCCACGCTACACGTTAATCGAGTCCCTGCCTTACGACCGGCCGAACACCTCAATGAAGGGGTTTGCAATGTGCCCGGCATGTAGCCAGGAATATGCCAACCCGCTCGACCGCCGCTTTCATGCCGAACCTGTTGCCTGTCCTGTCTGCGGTCCGCAACTTTTTTTTTCCAGCCCTGACGAACCTCTCATTGCAGACAATCAAGCCGCCCTTGCCGCCACGATCCGCTTTCTAAAGGAAGGCCATACCGTCGCAGTCAAGGGTGTCGGCGGTTATCACCTGATGTGCGATGCGAGTAATGACGAAGCCATAGCTCGCTTGCGCATGCGAAAGCCGCGCCCGTTCAAGCCTCTGGCGGTCATGTTTCCCGCTGACGGCAAGGCTTTACTGGATTGTGTCGAATGCGACGCAGCCCAGCTCGATTTTCTGCAATCACCACAACGCCCCATTCTGCTGTTGCAAAAAAAATCGGGCGGCACAATAAGCCATCAAGTCGTACCGGGCCTCAACGAAATCGGCTGCCTGCTGCCTTACAGCCCGCTGCATGCCCTGCTACTGGAAAAATTTGGCGGGACGCTCGTCGCCACTTCGGGGAATCTCAGCGGCGAGCCTGTGATTACGGAAAATGAAGAAGCCCAAACCCGGCTGGAAAATATCGCCGATGCCTTTCTGCATCACGACCGCCCCATCGTGCGTCCGGCGGATGATGCCGTATATCGAATCATTGCCGGCAAGCCCCGGCCGCTGCGTCTCGGCCGGGGTATCGCGCCCGTCGAACTCGAATTGCCGGGCGAACTGCCAGAACCCCTGCTCGCACTTGGCGCGCACACCAAGAATGCGATTTCACTCGCCTGGAGTAACCGTGTCGTTATCTCCCCGCATATCGGCGATCTGTCCAGTCTGAAAAGCCTGGAAACCCTGGCCCATGTGGCCGATGATCTGCAGAATCTGTATCAGGTCCGGGCTGCCCGCCTGCTGCTGGACAGGCATCCCGGCTACGGCTACCGGCGTTACGCACGCGAATCCGGACTGCCGCTTTCCGAAATCTGGCATCACCCTGCGCATGCCTCGGCCGTGGCATGGGAGTTTTCTGTTGTTAAAAGCTGGATTGTGTTCGCCTGGGATGGCGTAGGGCTCGGCGAAGATGGTGAGTTGTGGGGCGGGGAAACCTTCACTGGCGCACCTGGAAGGTGGCAGCGTGCGGCAACGCTCCGTCCTTTCCGTCTCCCCGGCGGTGAGCAGGCTGGACGCGAACCCTGGCGCTCGGCTGCCGCGCTTCTGTGGGAAACCGGCCATCCCGCCCTCTTCGCCCCGGAACTGCTGCATGCCGCCTGGCTCAAGGGCATCAACTCACCTGTTACGCATGCAGCTGGCCGCCTGTTCGATGCGGCAGCCTCACTCACTGGCATCTGCACCCATGCAAGTTTCGAGGGCGAAGCTCCGATGAAGCTTGAAGCGGCTGCAATGCACGCTGAGAAAACGGACAAGATTGTCCTGCCATTATCGAAAAACGGTCAGGGCCTGTGGCAAACCGACTGGTCGCCGCTGATACCCATGCTATTTGATCATGCGCACTCGCCAGCGCAACGCGCCGCCTGTTTTCACGCAAGCCTGGCCCATGCCCTGCTCGAGCAGGCCAAGCACCTGCGCGAACAATACAACATCAACAGTATTGGTTTGACCGGCGGGGTGTTCCAGAACAGGCTGCTGACCGGAACGGCGAAATTCCTGCTGGAACAAAATGGCTTTCAGGTGCATATTCCCAGCCAAATCCCCGTCAACGATGCCGGGATATGCCTTGGACAGGTAATGGAATTTCTCTACGCAGACAACACACCATGAGCGAACAACGCATCCTGCTTGCCCACGGCAATGGCGGCCGTTATATGCGCGAACTGATCACGGAAATTTTCGTGCGCCATCTGGCCAACCCGGTGCTAAATACCGACGCAGACGCCGTGTTTCTGCCCGATCTCACTGGCGACATCATGGTGACGACTGATGGCTTCACCGTGCAACCGCTGGAATTTCCCGGTGGCAATCTCGGTTCGCTGGCCGTGCATGGCGTGGTCAACGACCTCGCTGTCGCAGGCGCCGAGCCTCGCTATGCCACGCTTTCCGCCATCATCGAAGAGGGACTCGAAATCGCCCTGCTCGACCGGCTCATCGACAGTTTCGCGCAGGCCGCAAAGGAAAACGGCTTGCAGGTCGCGGCAGGCGATACCAAGGTCGTGCGGCATTCCGAAGGTGGCGGACTTTATCTGTCCGTAGCTGGTATCGGCCAGCGCGCCGCAATGCAGCCGCTGGGCATGATGCACATCGCGCCGGGCGATGCGGTATTGGTCTCCGGACCGATCGGCGATCATGGCATTGCCGTCATGCTGGCGCGCGAACAGTTCGGACTGTCCGGTGAACTTCAATCTGATTCCGCCTCCGTCCTGCCACTGGCGCGAGCAATCTGGAATCAGCCCGGTCTCAAATTCATGCGCGACCCGACACGTGGCGGACTTGCCACCGTCGCACACGAAATTTCACGTGCCACCGGACTCAATGTCGTGCTTGACCAGGCGCACATCCCAGTACGCGGCGAAGTTACTTCCGTCTGTGAAATGCTCGGCTACGATCCTTATTTCCTCGCCTGCGAAGGCCGCATCGTCGCGGTCGTCAAACCGGAATCCGCGGAAACCGTATTGCAGACATGGAAAACCCTTCCGGGCGGCAAAGATGCTGCGCGAATCGGACACGTTGAAACCGGAAAAGCACAAGTCATACTGGAAACCGCACTTGGTGGAAGGCGGCTGCTGGACGAACTGGAAGACGATCCGCTGCCCAGGATCTGTTGACGATCTGCCGGCAGATCATTCCAGCCACGTCTTGCTCGCGACCTTCATCTCTTTTGACAATTGGTAAACCAGCGGCACACCAGAGGGAATCTCGACGTGCTCCATTTCTTCCGCGCTCAATTTTTCAAGGTGCATGACCAGGCCACGCAAGGTGTTGCCATGGCTGATGACCAGCAGCTTGCGGCCGGCGCACAGCCTGGGTGCCAGCACTTCATTCCAGTACGGCAACGTGCGGCACTGGCAATCGAACAGGCTTTCGCTGGCAGGCAATTCGTCGGCAGCCAATTCTGCGAATAGCGAATTAAAGCGTGGATGGCGGGGGTCATTGATATCGAGTGGGGGTGGCGGGTCGCTGTAACCCCGCCACCATCGCCGCGACTCTTGTTCGCCCCAGGTGGCGAAAATTTCCTTCTTGTTCAACCCTTGCAACGCACCGTAGTGGCGTTCATTGAGACGCCAGGTGGGAAAAACTGGCACACCAGGCGTACCCATTGCCTCTAAAAGCTTTTCAGCAGTCTGACGTGTGCGTTGCAGGATGGAAATGTGGACTTCATCGAATCCATACCCGGCTGCCGCCAGTTGCCTGCCTGCCTCGGCGGCCTCGCTCAGCCCCACCTCAGTAAGTGGAATGTCGGTCCAGCCGGTAAAGCGATCGGTGAGATTCCATTCGCTGTGGCCATGTCGCAGCAGCACCAAAGTATATTCAGTATCGAAGATACTCATTCCGGCACATCAACCAGGACATTGGTGAGATGGTGACGATCACCCCAGCTTTCCAGATGCCAGCCATGCCCGTCGAAATGAAACCAATTGAGAGCGCAGTTGGGAATGACGAAATCGCGTGGTGTATGCAGCGGGCGCCCGGTTGTTTTGCGATAGAGGATGTCCAGTACGCCTGCGTGGGTGACAGCGGCGATGGTCTGCCCAGTGTGGTGCCGGACCATCCAGTCCACCGCTTCGGCTACTCGCGCGGCGTGCTGTTTCATGCTTTCACCCGTTTCAAAATTGTAGTCGGGATCACGCGCCATGTAGTTCCGATAGGCATGTGGATAGCGCTCGGCGCCTTCGGCGGCGGTAATACTCTGGAAAATACCGTAGTGGCGTTCCCTTAATTGTGGCAGCGGTTTGACTTCAAGTTCTTCGCGCTGGGCCAGGGCGGCTGCTGTTTCCATCGCGCGAGCCAGATCACTGCTATAGATGGCCTTGAAACTGACATGCGCGGCATTGAACGCCATGGCCAGTGCCTGGGCTCGCCCGGTTTCATTGAGCGTAATGTCAATCTGACCCTGAATGCGCTTTTCCACGTTCCAGTCGGTTTCACCGTGGCGAACAAAACAAATTCGAGTGACAACAGGGTTGGTTGAGTGGGACATAGTTCAGCCCATGAGCAATAAAATCAAACCGCCATGATCAAGAGCAGCACGAACAGGATCACCAACACAAGCGGAATCAGCACCGCCTGCCAGTCACCGGTGCCGGCCTTGGGGCTGTTTTTAAGCATGTGTCTGGCACGAGGCAGCAAAAATACCAGCATGGCGCCGAGTGCCAGCGCCCAGGCGATTTTCATCCAGAGACTCATTTCCATGATGCGCTCCCAAGCAGAAAAAAACCCCGGCGAACCGGGGTTTGGATTTTACGATATAAATTTTAATCAGTCGTCGCTGCCGCCAAAGATGCCCAGCAATTGCAGCAGGCTGACGAAGATGTTGTAGATGCTTAGGTACAACGAAACCGTGGCCAGGATGTAATTGGTTTCGCCACCATTCACAATGCGGCCGGTGTCATACAGGATGAAGCCGCTCATCAGCAGAATGACAACGGAAGAAATGGTCAGTGACAGAGCCGGCATGGCCAGGAAAATATTGGCAATGGCGGCAATCACCACCACGATCATGCCCACCATCAGCATGCCGCCCATGAAGCTGAAATCACGCTTGGTCATGAGTGCATAAGCTGACAAAGCCAGGAAAATAATGCCGGTTCCCCCCAAGGCGGTCATGATGATCTGGCTGCCGTTGGCGGTATTGAGGTAGGCATTGAGCAGTGGGCCAAGACCAAAGCCGAGCAGGCCCGTCACGCCAAATACAACGGCCAGTCCCATTGCCGAATTGGCCGTTCTGGGCAACACAAACCACAAAAGCAGCAGCGCCAGGATGGAAGTTACCAGCCCGGTGAAATGGGGTGGATTCATGACTATCGATATGCCTGCTGTCAGCGCACTGAACAGCAGCGTCATGGCCAGCAGGGCATAGGTGTTCTTCAGGACTTTGTTTCGAACCTGTGCCAGTTCACCTGTTTGCGGCAGGGTTTGATAATTGGCTTGCATTCTCACTCCTTATGGAAATCGCTAACGACGTTAAGACTAATTGAGACCGGGATAGGTTTCAACCATTTTGGCAAAATAGTCTCATTCGGAAAACCGGCAAATTACAGTAAAATTTGCTGTTTTATACCAAACCAAACCGCAATATGGCGTTAATTGTTCAAAAGTACGGCGGAACTTCGGTCGGCAGCGTAGATCGCATACGCAATGTTGCCCAACGTGTCGCCAAATACAAGGCGCAGGGGCATCAGGTTGTAGTGGTTGTATCCGCCATGTCTGGCGAAACCAACCGGCTGATTGCATTGGCCAAGGAAATGCAATCCCAACCCGACCCACGCGAGCTGGATGTGATGATTTCCACCGGCGAACAGGTCACCATCGCGCTGCTTGCCATGGCGTTGAAAGACCTGGGGCTGAAGGCCAGGAGTTATACCGGCTGGCAGGTTCCCATTCTCACCGACAACGCATTTACCAAGGCGCGCATCGAGGATATTTCCGACGCAAGCATGCGCACCGATCTGGACAGCGGTCATGTGGTGGTAGTCGCTGGCTTCCAGGGCGTGGATGGCGACAACAACATCACCACGCTGGGCCGTGGTGGCTCGGACACCACGGGTGTGGCACTGGCCGCGGCACTGAAAGCCGATGAATGCCAGATCTATACTGATGTAGATGGCGTATACACAACCGATCCGCGCATCGTGCCCGAAGCGCGCAGGCTAAAAACCATCACCTTCGAGGAAATGCTGGAAATGGCCAGCCTCGGCTCCAAGGTACTGCAAATCCGCTCGGTGGAATTCGCCGGCAAATACAAAGTTAAACTCCGCGTGCTGTCCAGCTTTGAAGAAGAAGGCGACGGCACCCTGATTACCTTCGAGGAAGACGACAACATGGAACAGGCCATCATCTCCGGCATTGCCTTCAACCGTGACGAAGCAAAAATAACAATCATAGGCGTACCCGACAAGCCCGGTATCGCCTATCAGATACTGGGCCCCATTGCAGACGCCAACGTCGATGTCGACATGATTGTTCAGAACGTCGGCCATGAAAACACCACAGACTTCACCTTCACCGTCCATCGCAATGATTTTTCCAGGGCCATGGATATTGTGAAGAAAATTGCCGGTGAAATCGGGGCTCGCGAAGTAAAAGGCGACGACAAGATTGCCAAGGTTTCCATCGTAGGCGTCGGCATGCGTTCGCATGTCGGCATCGCCCGAAACATGTTCGAGGCCCTGTCCAAGGAAGGTATCAATATCCAGATGATTTCCACTTCAGAGATCAAGATCTCCGTGGTGGTGGAAGACAAGTACATGGAACTGGCCGTGCGTATCCTGCATCAGGCATTCAACCTCGACAAGGCCGCCTGAATCGCCGCAAGGTGGCTTTAGGCCTCGCTTTCGGCTACAATTCGCCGCGTCGGAGACGTGGCCGAGAGGTTGAAGGTACTCCCCTGCTAAGGGAGCATACGGACAAAACCCGTATCGAGGGTTCGAATCCCTCCGTCTCCGCCAGACAATAAAAAAGCCCCTCACGGGGCTTTTTTACTTCGGCAAGATGCTGTGATTCTTTCTGCCTCTTGAATCTCTGCCCAATCTCTTCCCCAAGATATTTTTGGCTACTCTCATGCAAAACATCACATCGTTCCGTGAGGCGTAACACTGATGATTTTTGTGTATAATTTTGCCTTCGCAACGCGCCCGTAGCTCAGCTGGATAGAGTACCTGGCTACGAACCAGGGGGTCAGGAGTTCGAATCTCTTCGGGCGCGCCACAATTTAAATGGGCTAGCAACAGCTAGCCCATTCTCATTCAGGCACTTCTCAATGACCGATCGTCTATTTCTTGGTGCCGGTGCCCTCTGGCTTGGCTGGTGACTTCGAGGCATTCACAGTGAGTTCGCCACGCAATTTGGCAATGGATGCTTTGCCAAACCCCTTTACATCATCCAGCTCATCCAGCGTCTTGAACCCCCCATTCTTTTCGCGATAGGCAATGATTGCCTTGGCCTTCGATGGCCCAAGCCCCTTGACACTCTCCAACTCGGATTGTGTAGCAGTGTTGATGTCAACAGCAGCCCAGGCACTTCCAGTCAGTATCATCAATGCCAGAATCTTTGCAAGACGCTTCATTAATCTTTCCTTTCATATCGAATTGGTTTTTGGATGTGTGAGTCAAGCCCACGCAACAAGCTTATCCAGTCAATCTGATCGGGCATATATGTCGAAAGTTATAGAAAAACAAATCTTTACAAAGAGAATTCCCAAATTTCTTGTTATGTTGTCAGCAATAAAAAACCCCCGCATTTTGGGCGGGGGTTTTGGGGAGGAGTCTGACGATGACCTACTTTCGCAAGCGGGTTGCTCACTATCATTGGCGCGAAGGCGTTTCACGGTCCTGTTCGGGATGGGAAGGGGTGGGGCCACCTTGCTATGGTCGTCAGACGTAACAGGGATCAGGGGTCAGGGATCAGGAATCAGTTCCTGCTACCTGCCACTGACGCAATCGGTTGTGTCTGTGGCTTTAAAATTGGGAAGAAGGTTTAGGTTGGTTGTTACCGAACATGTCTTGAGGTTTCAGTTGCCGGTTCTCAGGGTTTTCTGATCCCTGATTCCTGGCCTCTGATTCCTGTTGACTCAAAATTATAGGATCAAGCCTGACGGGCAATTAGTATCGGTTAGCTTAACGC
>ERZ1645185.166-NODE-166-length-28271-cov-4.828324_pt1 | contig 28271 bp, 24 predicted proteins | sample MGYA00575351_ERZ1645185 | MGnify/ENA primary metagenome ERZ1645185 (study PRJEB40838, sample SAMN11284767) | freshwater sediment metagenome | isolation source: river sediment | host: Sediment | place: India: Jana village, Kanpur | collected 2015-12-17 ... | reverse complement strand
CTGACGGTGACGTCCGGGTCGGACGTGACGCCGGTGCCGACGGTGTTCGCGTCGGAGTGGGCCGCTGCGACCGGCAACTCCCGCGCGGCCCTGACGGACGGCGGGCGCTGGGACGTGCTCGCGTGCGAGAGTTCCGCACCGAACGTGCTCTCGGTCGTCGCGGGTGCGCCGCTGGGCTTCTCAGAGGCGGCGAACGTCCTCAGTGTCCGCCAGCTGGGTTCCGGGCCTTGTGGTGTACTGCAGCGTACGAACGCGGTGCCGCAGAGCACCTCGCACTGGGGCCGCTTCTACGTTCGGAACGACGAATCTGGATCGCGCAACGACCACACCATGGCGTACAATAACGTCCACGGCGGCATGGGCATGCAGGCGGTCCCGTTCTCGCGGTTCGCGCTCGATCAGGCGCCGGGCCAGTGGCGTGCACCGGTGATCTTCCGCATGGATTATCCGTACAACCGCTGGTATTCGCCGGCGCTCGCCAACGGGACCTGGTATCGCTACGAGTACCATATGGAGTTCATTACGGACACGACCTTCCGTCTTTGGCCGCGCATCTACGACGCGGCCGGAAACCTCCTCTACGACGCGGATGATTTCTATACGGAGCAGGGGACGCGACTTGTCTCACTCTCCCGCTGGTACGATGTGGGGGGGGCGAACCGCACGGTTCCGCTCGGCGTGCTCAACACCGAGACGTCGAGACCCGAGTACGCGCGGCACTTTGGCATCGGCAACGAGGGCAACTCCACGGCCGCGAACACCGGGGGATACTGGTACTACGGCAAGCTCGCGCTGAGCACGGTGGGCTGGTTGGGCAGATAGTCCGACGTACGACGCTGGGGGTGGTGCCTCGTGGCGCCATCCCCCACGTCGTGTCTGGGGCCACCTCCCCGATGCGGCGACTCCTCAGAGCAGGCGCCGGAGTGTCTCTCCGAAGAAGGGGAGCGGATCTCGCCACCGGAACAGCTCCAGTCGATCGCGACCCGGAACGTGTTGGAGGAAATGCAGCAGGGCCCCGAGTCGATTCGGGGCGCGCGAGTCGAGCCCGAGCCGCTCGCGCGAATGCCGCAGGCGCAGCAGCAGATGATCGATGTCACCCCACTCCCAGCGCAGGCGCGCGCCTACGCGCCAGTGGTCAGGCGCCGCGAGCCGTTCACCGAGGGTGGCTCGGACTAGAAGTGCGGGGAAATCGATGCCTGCGTCGATCGCAAGCTGAAGCGAACCCCAGAACCGGCCGTTGATCTCCATCACGCGCCAGCCACCGCGGTCGAGATCTTCCTTGCACTCGACCATCGCGGCCCCCTCCCAGCCCAGCGAATCGAGCAAGGCGTCACATCGTGTCCGAAGCTCATCCGGCAGCGCGACGCTCTCGCTCAGGACGCTCACCCCACCGGACGGCGGTTTCTCGCGCAATCGGCGGTGGGCGAACCGCGCGATGGTGCGTCCATTCCAACGTGCCGCGAAGTAGCCAACGCCTGGGCCCCGCACTCGTCGCTGGATCATGACCGGAAACGCATCCGGCGGGAGCGCCTCGAGCACTGCGGTGCACGCGGCACGATCCCGGACGAGTTGCACGCCGACCCGCCGCCGCGTCGCACCACCAACAATCGATCGGTGGGGCTTGACCGCCGCTGGATAGAGTTCAGGTACGTCAGGTGCACCCATCGAGAGTTCCGGTACCAGCACGGTCTCCGCGATACCGATGCCGGCGTCGACCGCCAGGGCATTCACTCGTACCTTGTCGGCCGCGGCCCGGTATGTTTCGAGCGCGCCGAATGGCAGGCGGATGCCTGGTTCGAACAGTGCCCGATGCTCCAGGATGGCCTCGACGGACGCGTCGGTTGTTGGCAAGACGACGTCAGCGCGCAGTCGGTGGGCCACCGTCGCGACCTCGCCGGCGAACGCGGACGGCTCCGCCAGCGAGGAATGCTGGCGTGCTACGTACGTCGCGCCGCGCGAAAGCGCCGCCGGGGCCAGCGGAGAATCTGCCAGGACCGATATCGCGAACCCCGCCCGTACGAGAGATCGCGTCGCGGCGAGCGCGGACCGTTGCTCCCCGTCGAGGACCAGCACGCGGGCGCTGGGCGGGGAGACGGAGGAGTGGTCGTTCTGCATGTCGTGTACGATACTTCCGGTTCACCTCCAACCGCCACCGACTTGATGCGACGCTGGCTACGCGAGTCTGTACCCCCTGGCACGCGCCTCGCTCTCCGGCATTGGCGCGCGATGAGCTGGTCCCAGCGGCGGGTGTTCCTTCGACGGCTATTCGGCCGGGACGTAGGCCGCGCCGGTCTACGGTCACTGCTGGCTCCCCCCCGCGTGTTGGTCATCTGCCACGGCAACATCCTGCGAAGCCCGATGGGAGAGGCGCTGCTACGGGCGGAGTTTGCGCGCCGCGGCTTGCCGGGCGATCGTGTCGGGTCGGCGGGGGTTGCCGCGATCGATGGGATGGGAGCACATCCGGACGCACTGCAGGTCGCTCCGGAGTTCGGCCTGTCGCTTGAATCGCATCGCGCGCGATTGCTGACGTCGGCCTTGGTGGAGCAGACCGACCTCTTCGTGCTCATGGATGAGTTGAATGCCGCAATCCTCCTCCAGCGATTCCCCGCAGTCGAAAGTCGCTTGGTCCTCCTGGGGGCCTTCGATCGGGAGCGCGGGCCCCACGGTGCCCAGATTCCGGACCCGTACGGCGAAGGCGCAGGAAGCGTTCGTGCGAGCTATCGCCGAATCGTCCGATGTGTCGCCGGGCTCGTCGACGCGATCGAGGACGCGGTCAGACCCGAACGGACCGGCCGATGAGCGGGGGACTCTCGGGCAACCCATCGGCGTCCGGCATCACCGCTGGCGCGGAACCTGCAGTGGCTGACTTCGCCTCCACAGAAGGCGAGGGAACCCGGTGCCTCGCAACTCACTTCATCCTCTAAGCGATGCCGACGAGCCTTCCCCGCACGTCCGCTACCGGCGCCGTCCTCGTCCTAGTCGATTTCCCGAGTGACATCGGGTTCGCCATCCAGCACTTGATTGGTGCGTTTCATGCGATGGGCGAGCGACTGACTGGGGACCCGGATCGCGTGCACTTCGCCTTCCAAGCGCTCACGAAGCATCCTCCAGCGCTTCCCGCCGGATTTCGCAATCTCGTGGCGTTCTCCACGCGGGATCACTCGCGGGCGGACGTCGAGGCGCTCGCGGAGTACGTGAGGCGCCATGGAATCGACACTGTCTTTGCGCTCGACCTCAAGGTCGAGGCCGACTTCCTGGGCCGACTGCGCTCGTGTGGCGTTCACCGCATCATCAGTTACTGGGGTGCGCCGATGAGTTCGCCGAACACCGGGCTGCGATTGGTGGCAAAGCGCGTGGAAGTGACGATGCGACGGGCACGGCCCGACCTCTTCATCTTCGAGTCCGAAGCGATGCGCCGACTGGCGACCGGCGGTCGCGGCATCCCGGTTGGGGAGACCGCCGTGGTCCCCACTGGGGTGGATCTCGCGCGGTTCGAGGGTGAGCCTCCCGCCCCGGGTGCCGTCCACGCCCGGTTCGGGATTCCGTCAGATCGTAGGCTCATTCTCTTCGTGGGACATCTTCACGAGCGGAAGGGTGTTGCTACGCTGCTGCGCGCGTCGGGCGTGATCGAGCGGCGTGGGCGGGCGGCCGACGTGCACGTCCTGTTCTTGGGAAGCCGACCGGGTGAGGAGGAGGCGTTCGCGAAAGACCTCCCGAACGATAGATCGCTGATCACGATCGGGGGTTACCACAGCGATATCGCTGCTTTGATGCGGGGTGCATACGTCGGATGCATTCCGTCGACTGGTTGGGATTCATTTCCGATGTCGGCGCTCGAGATGCAGGCATGCGGCCTCCCGGTCGTCGTGAGCGATCTGCAGGGGACACCTGAAACCATCGAGAACGGGGTGAGCGGCATCGTGACGCGAGCTGGTGACCCCGAGGCCTTGGCGGACGCCTTGCTGACGGTCGTGGATGACCCGGGCTTGCGGTCGCGCCTCTCGGCTGGTGCAGTGCGCCGGATCCGTTCCAGATTCACCCGCGAGCATTGGATCCAAGGACTCGTCGACGCCGTGCGCGGGACGCGGCTCTGACCCGCCCCGGCATCAGCTCATGAGCGCGACGAGCGTGTTGCCCGCGATCCTCTCCGTGCTCGTCGCGCTCGGGACCGCGGCGGCGCTTGGCCGCAGAATCGGTGTTGCTCCACTGGCGGATCGCTTCGCCACCATCGACGGCTTGCGCGGCTACCTGGCATTCCTGGTCTTCGTTCACCATGCCTGCATTTGGCACTTCTATGCCCGGACCGGCGACTGGAGCCTGCCGCCGTCCGCTCTGTACACTCACTTCGGGCAGGCAAGTGTCGTGCTGTTCTTCATGATCACGGCGTTCCTGTTCTTCAACAAGCTGCTCGAAGGACGCACGCGATCCGTCGACTGGCTGCGATTGTTTGTTTCCCGGGTATTCCGGCTGGTCCCTCTCTACGCCGTGATGATGGGACTTCTGTTGCTGATCGTGGCGTGGCTCAGCGACTTCACGTTGCGGGCCACGCCTTCGGAGCTGTTCGCGAATGTCTCGCGCTGGCTGCTGTTTACGGTATCGGGGTCGCCTGACCTCAATCGAGTGGAGGGTACGATGCTGATTGTTGCGGGCGTCACATGGAGCCTGCCATATGAATGGTTATTCTATCTCTCCCTGCCACTCATTGCGATTGGCATGCGGACGCCGGTGAGTTGGCATTACGTGGCGCTAGGTGTAATCGGGGCGATGGGGATGATGGCGTTTTGGAAGCCCCATTCGATCTATCTGCTGGCGTTCGGCGGAGGGATCCTCGCATCAGTGGCTGCGAAGTCCTCGCGAATTCGGACCATCGCGGGTGGGGCACTAGGGACAGGCGTCGTGATCGCGAGCCTCGTCACTCTTGTGACGGCATTTCCGGACTCGAAGGGTCACGCCCAGGTACTCTTGCTGGCCCTCGTCTTCGTACCGATCGCGTGCGGCAATGGGCTCTTTGGTCTGCTCACGCACAGGCATTCGCGCGCCCTCGGCGAGATGGCGTATGGCCTCTACCTCCTGCATGGTATCCTGCTCTTCGTGGTGCTCCGGCTCCTCGTCGGTCCGTCGCGAGTCGCGAGCTGGTCGCCGGTGTTCTATTGGGGCATGATCTTGCTGCTCACACCGGTGTTGGTGTCGCTCTGCGCGGTCGCGTTCGTCCGCGTCGAGCGACCGGCGATGCGGCAGGTCCGAGGCGCGACAGCCGCATTGCGGCGACTCACCAATGGTGGCGAACGGTGATCATCGCTTCGCGCGGCCGGAGGTGAGGCCGTTCCGCGAGGAATCGGTCCATGATCTGGCCGTGTTCGTTGCGGGAGTACGCTGAACCCTGTGGCCGGTGGCTGTGGTCCACCGGCGTCGCATCAATGATGCCCATCCGAAGGCCGGATGCGCCCAGCACTGCTGGCCAAACATAGTCGTACCCCCATCCCATCGGGCTTTGTTCGTCGAATGGAAGCAGCAGAGGGTACGCGTCACGGGTGAGAGAAAACACGGGGCCGATTTCAACGAACCGTGTCTGGCGTGCGGTGCACCAAGGACGCTGAAGGGTGAACCGGTGGTCATAGAAGCTGTGGAACGCGCGCGCCGGCTGCGCGAGGGAGAATCCGAGCGCGAACTGCCGGGCGAGATAGGCGTCGATGAAGCCTGCCGGCAGCGTGATATCGTCGTCCGTCACGACGACCGCATCGTAGGCGTCTAGCTCGGCGGCGGCACCGAGTTGATTGAGCAAGCGGAACTTCGGGATCATCGCGCTCGACTCGAGCGTCGTGACGGCTCGCACCGAAGGTGGCGCTTCGCCAGGTCCAAGCGCGGCCCATCGCTGCTCGACGTCGAGATGCCGCGACGCGGCGAAGTGGGCGATCAGGTGCTCGGCGCAGTTCGGTCGGTCCCGTAGGTAGATGCCGAGGACCAGGATGCGCTTTGCCGCGAGCAGCCGAGAGGCTTGTCGAGGCAGCGGGACCGTGGACGCCGCGAAGCGGCGCCGAAGGTACCGTTGGATGGGGGCAACACGCGGGCTTCGGAGCATGGGAGTTCGAGGAGAGGACGACGCAATGCCGCAAGTTCGATGCCCGAGTTCGGCCACCCGGCCGCGCGCTTCCTAGAATCAGAACGCGCCCCACTCGGTGGCGCGAATCTTGAGGATATCGCGTTGGCGGGGCGACCGCACCTGGGGTCATCGGCGATTTCCCTTGAAGGCGCCGTGAGCGTTGCTGACACGTCGGCGACTCGTCTTAATTGATGCTGTGCTCTGTCGCAGGGCTGGCTGTACGGTCGACCCGGGGTCACGAGGTTCCCATGTCCGTTCTTGTTTCCATCGTAGTTCGACTGACGCCCGTTCGTCGCGCGTTCGTCGGAGGCTTGGCAGCAATTGGGTGGGTCGGCTGCGGAGCCGTTGAGGTTCCCGCCGAGCCGCCGCCGGGTGCGCGCAACATCGATGTCGCCGTCTCCCAAAGCGTCAGCGTCGATTCGATCCCGACGAACGAGACGGTGACATTCACCGTCCGGGCGCGGAACAACGGTCCTGGGGACGCCCTGGACCTGATCGGCGCGGACACACTGTCCTCGGGGCTCGTCTACCTCTCGCACACGATCGTCGGAAAGGGCCAGTACGACCCGACGACGCGACTCTGGACCATCGGTACGCTGGCACCGAACGAGACCTCCACGTTGCATCTGCTTGCCCAAGCGACGGTAGGAGCGAACCAGACGTCGCAATCGAACAGTGCCGGCGTAATCACGCAGGGAACGGAGGTGTTCGATTCGGTGCCGTCGAACAACCTCTCGCTCTCGGCAGTCCGTGTGGCCGATCCGGGCGCCCCGCCTCCCCCCCCGCCCGCCACTGTCTTCGCATCGGATTGGGGGTCCACAACGGGAAGCACGCGTGCCGCCGTCACCGACGGCGGCGCGTGGGACATTCTCGCCTGCGAGGCCTCGTTCGCGAACGTCCTGTCCGTCGTGCCCGGATCGCCGCTGGGCTTCACCGAGACGGCCAACGTCTTGCGCGTGCGCCAGTTGGGTTCAGGTCCTTGCGGCGTCATCCAGAAGACCAATGCCGTGCCGCGGAGCACGACGCACTGGGCCCGGTTCTACATCCGCAATGACGAGACGGGCACGCGGAATGATCACACTTTCGCGTACAACAACGTGCACGGCGGTCTGGGGATGCAGGGGGTGCCATTCGCCCGGTATGCGCTCGATCAGGCTCCCGGACAATGGCGGGCGTCGATCATCTTCCGTGACGTCTACCCGTACAATCGCTGGTACCCGCCCGCGCTGCAGACAGGAACCTGGTACCGATACGAGTACCATATGGAGTTCGTGACTGCAACGACCTTCCGCTTGTGGCCGCGCATCTACAACATGGCCGGCGCCCTGTTGTATGACTCCGATGACTTCTATACCGAGCAAGGGACGCGCACCGTGAATCTCACCCAATACTATGCGGCGAGCGGAATGAACCGCACCGTCCCGCTCGGAGTGCTGAACACTGAGACGTCGAACCCTGACGTTGCCCGTCACCTCGGCATCGGAAACGAGGGCAACTCCACGGCGGCGAACACCGGTGGCTATTGGTACTACGCGAAGCTGGCGCTAAGCACCGCTGGGTGGATTGGCCGCTGAGCACACACTCGATCGCGCCTCGGGTGCCCCGGCAATGCTGCCCTACACGGCGCACCAACTTGGAACGCTCATGAACGTCGAGCTGCTCGGGGCGGCGCATTCCGCTGCTCGCATCTGGATCACCTGGGAGCGCCAGCGCCGCAACCACTCGCTGAGCTCCGCCCTGGGCGCCGAGCTGTTCGAGATCCGGTTGCCCGGCGGGCGAGTCGGCCGCTACTGGCGTTCGATCCGTCGCACGCTCTCGATTCTGCGGCGGCACTCGCCCGAGCTGGTTTTCGTGCAGAACCCGTCGATCGTCCTCGCGGCGCTCGCGACCACGTGGGGGCGGCTCACACGTACGCCCGTGGTGGTGGACGCCCACAACGCTGGCGTGATGCCCTTCGAGGGACGTCGCGCGTGGGCGAACTTGCTGATCAAGCTCATCTTCCGGGCGGCGCGGCTCACCATCGTCTCGAACCCGGCGCTTCAGGCGCCGGTCGAGCGGGCGGGCGGGCGCGCCTTCGCCCTCCCCGACCCGATGCCGAGCATCGGCGGGTCCGGCGTGCCCGGGACCGCGGGCCCCGCCCAGGTGCTCTTCATCTGCACGTGGGCGCCCGACGAGCCCTATCTCGAGGTGATCGAGGCCGCGCGCCTGCTCGGTGACGGCGTGACGGTCCACATCACCGGCCGCAGCCACGGACGCGAGCTCGCGTATGGCCGCCCGCTCCCCCCGAACGTCGTCCTCACCGGCTTCCTGCCGGAGCACGACTACGAGTCCCTGCTGCGGCGCAGCGACGTCGTGATCGACCTCACGACGCGCGAGGACTGCCTCGTCTGCGGCGCGTACGAGGCGATGGCGGTCGGACGGCCGCTGCTCGTGTCCGACACGCGCGCGCTGCGCGCGTACTTCGACCGGGGCACGCTCTACACCGACAACACCGCCGGTGACATCGCGGCGCGCGTGCGCGAAGCGCTCGGGCGCCTGCCCGCGCTGGCGGCCGAGATGGCCGCGCTCCGCGAGGCGCGCACGGCGGAGTGGAGCGCGCGCATCGCGTCGCTCGAGCGCGAGCTCGCGCGGATCGTCGCCGAGACGCGCTGACGCGTCACGGCGTCAGCGCCGCGCCGTCCCCGCCATCTCGCGGTAGATCGCCGCGTAGTCCGCGGCGGTCCGCTCCGCCGAGTATCGTTCCCGCACGCGCGCCGCGGCGGCGGTCGTCCGCTGAGCCGTCTCCGCGGGGGCGTCCCGCAGCGCGAGCAGCGCCTCCACGTACGCGTCCGGCTCCTGCGTCGCGAGCAGCGTCCCGGCGCGCCCCTCGTCGAGCAGGGCAGGGATCGCGCCCACCGCGTGGCTCACCACGGGCACGCCGAGCGCCATCGCCTCGAGCACGATCATCGGCAGGCCCTCGTGGTCCGAGGTCATCAGCATCGCGTCCATCGCGCGCAGGTTCGCGGCGACCTCGGACGTGAATCCCATGAAGTGCACGTGCCCGGAGAGGCCGCGCCGCGTCGCCTCCTCGCGCAGGGACGCGAGCAGGGGGCCGTCGCCGAAGAGGAGGAAGGCGAACGCACCAGGGGCCCGCGCCTCGAGGCGCGCCGCGATCTCGAGGATGAGGTCGACGCGCTTGACCGGGGCCATCCGGCCGAAGAACCCCACGCGCGTCCGGGCGCCGACCGCTGGCAACGCGACCGCCGCCGTCGCGCGGCGCTCCGTCTCCGCGACCCGCAGCCCGTTCTCGACGACGCGCACCCGCGACGCGGGCAGCTCGCGCCGCAGCAGGGCGGCGAGCGGTTCGGAGACCGCCACCACCGGCCACTGCACGAAGCGCGCGCAGGCCCAGTCGGCGGCGCGCTGCACGCGCCGCTTGAGCGCGAGGCCGCGCGGCGGGTGCTCCGTCGCGCCGTGCACCGTCCGCAGCGTGCGGACGGCGGGGTCCATCAGCCGCACGGCGCTCCCGATCACGTTCTCCTTGTAGCGGTGCGTGTGCAGCACCCGGGTCCCGCGGGCGCGGCAGTGCGCCAGCACGCGCATCGCGAGCTGGCCGAGCCGGTGCCGGCGCTCGTCGAACACCGTGACCGTGATGCCCTCGGTGCGCAGGCGGTCGGCGAGCATCCCCTCGTTGAGGAGGATGACGTCCACGTCAATCTCGCCCCCGTCGCGCAGCGCCGTGACGAGGGCGAAGAGCTGGGCCTCGGCGCCGGCCCAGAGGTCGCCGGAAGCGAGCTGGGTCACGCGCACGGGCTGGGGCGAGGCGGGCTGGGACACGGGGCTCCGAGTGAAGCGACGAAGTTACGTCCGCGCGGGGGCGGGCGGCACCGCCGCGACCGCGCGGACGGCGCTTGCGCGGCCCACCCGCGGGTCGTGATGCTTCGGGACGTAACCCTGGAGGTGCTCGTGCGACGATGGATGAAGGCCGCCGCGGTGGCGGCCCTGATGGGCGGCCTGGCCGCCTGCGGAGGAGGAGCGGAGATGGCTTCGGTGACGGTGCCGACGGTGAACGACGTCTCGCCGGCGGAGTGGGAGCGGCTGCGGCAACAGCGGTTCTTCTTCGGCCACCAGTCGGTCGGTGCCGACGTGCTCAACGGCGTGGCCGACGTGCTCAAGGCGCGCCCCGAGCTCGGCCTGCGCGTCGTCGAGACCACCGACACGGCGCAGATGCGGGTGCCCGGCTTGTATCACGCGAAGGTCGGCCGCAACGGCGAGCCGCAGAGCAAGCTCGACGAGTTCGTGCGGCTCGCGGGGGCCGGGGTCGCCGACTCCGGGACGGCGATGCTCAAGTACTGCTACATCGACATCACCGGCGAGACGAACCCCGACTCCCTCTTCGAGTCGTACCGCAAGGCGGTGGACGCCCTGCGCGCCTCGAACCCGGGCCTGAGGATCGTCCACCTCACGCTGCCGCTCCAGAAGGACTGGGGCACCGTGCAGCATCTTTACGTGACGATCAAGGGCGGCCGCACCACGCACCGCGAGCTGAACTGGATCCGCCAGCGGTACAACGAGCGGCTGCGCGCGACGTACGGGGGCAAGGAGCCCGTGTTCGACATCGCGCTGCTCGAGTCGATCGGGCCGGACGGGAAGCAGCGCACGGCGCGCTTCCGCGGCGAGCGCGTGCCGGTGCTCGCCGACGAGTGGACCTACGACGGCGGCCACCTCAACGAGGTGGGACGGCGACGGGTCGGCGAGGCGTTCCTCGCGACGCTCGCCAAGCTCTGAGCGCGACGAGGGGGCGCGGCCCATCGGGCCGCGCCCCCTCCGTTCGCCGACCCACGCCGCTCAATCGAGCGTCTTGAGGTAGGTCAGCAGGTTCTCGAGGTCCCGCGGACTCAGCTGGAAGTTCACCTCCATCGACGTTCCCGGCGCGAACTTCGTCGGGTCGGCGATGTACGCCCGCAGGTTCTCCTCCGTCCAGCGCCCGCCCTTCGCCTTGAGCGCGTCGGAGTAGGTGAAGCCGCCCACGCCGCCGATCTTGCGATCGACCACGCCATAGAGCGTGGGGCCGATGCCGGACGGCCCGCCCTTCTCGAACGAGTGGCACCCCTGGCAGCGGCCGGCGACCACCTGGCCGAGCTCGCGGGGGATCAGCGTCGGGTCATCCCCGCCGAAGCCGATCGGCTTCAGGTACACGAGGAACCGGTCCTCGGCCAGGAAGACGATCTCGCCGCTCGCGGTCTCGATGATGTCGCGCGCGCGGTGCCCGGTGGGGATCGGTTCGACGTAGATCACCTTGCCGTCCTCGATGCGCACCCGGAAGAGCGAGCGGGCCGCGAGGCTGGAGACGATGAGGTCGTCCTTCCAGCGGTCGAACGCCTTGCCGGAGTAGTGCATCACCTGCGAGATGCCGAGCGAGGGCACCCAGACGAAGGTGGGCTTGTCGTACCCCTCGTGCTTGCCGGTCTCCTTCGCGAGCGGCCAGTCCATCTGGCCGTACATCGTGCCGTAGGAGACGAAGGGGTAGCCGAAGTCGCGCCCCTCCTGCAGCAGGTTGAGCTCGTCGCCGCCGCGGGCGGCGTGCTCGGTCTCCCAGATGCGGCCGTCGGGCGCGACCGCGAGGCCCTGCGGGTTGCGGTGGCCCCGCGTGAAGGTGCGCTTCGCGCCGCTCGCGAGGTCGATCACGAGCGTGCGGCCGTAGTCGTGGTCGGCCGCGGGGTCCTTGTAGACCGAGGGGTCCTCGAGCGAGTGGACGTCGGAGATGAAGGTGCCGACGCTGAAGAGCACCTCGCGGTCGTTGAGCGGCGCGAGGCGCCCGCCGGCGCCGATGGTCGGGATGTGGACGCCCGCCCCGCGGACGCCGAGGGGGAGGCAGGGGCGCGTGTCGTACAAGGTGCTCCAGGCGGCGGTGCCGCCTGAGAGCAACGCGGCCTCGGTGAGCTCCACGGAGGAGATCCGCAGGAAGTTGCAATCCTTCGCCGCATCCCACTGGTGGTGCACCGCGAGGATCCGGATCCCTCCCGCGGCCGGGAGCACCATCAGGTCCTTCACCGCGAAGATGTCCTTGTCCACCGTGGTGGCGTTGAACGGGTCGGAGTCGAACTCCTGCGCATTGATGGGCACCTTGAGCGCGAGCTCGCGGACCTGTCGCGCGGAGTCGGCGAAGAACATCCGGCCGCTGCGGGTGGTGTACAGCACGCCGCCGGCGAGCGGGGCGATGCCGCCATAGCGGCCGTCCTCGAAGATCGGGACGCGCTGCCAGCCCACCGCGTGCAGGTTGGTCTGCCAGATGCCGCTGAGCGGCATCCGGCCGAGCCGGCGGAGGATGGCGGTCCGGTTCTCCATGAAGAAGATGCCGGCCTGGGCGGCCCCGAGGAGGGAGGCGGCCCAGACGGTGCCCAGGAGCAGGCGACGCCAGGTGAAGAGGCGGCGGCGGGGGGCCGCGGCGGGGGCGGACGAGTCGGTCATCGGTGCGACGGAAGGTCAGGGGGGCGGCAGGCGCCTCGGCGCCCGTCGCAGGCAGCAGTCCGTGCAGGAAACGCGCCACCCACGCCGGGCGGCGGCACGCGCCTTGCAAACTAGTTGGTGCTCCCCCAGTTTGCCCCTTTCTCCCCCTCAATCCCTGGACATGCCCGGTACCATCGCAGAAGCCTTGAAGCTCGACGTCGAGGCGGCCGTCGAGACCATCGTCGCCTCGATGCGGCGCGCCCTCGCCGAGGACTTCAAGCGGCGCGGCTACGTGGTCGGGATGAGCTCCGGGATCGACAGCTCCGTCTGCGCCGCGCTGGCCGTCCGGGCGCTCGGGCCGGGGAAGGTGTTCGGCCTGTTCATGCCTGAGCACGAGAGCGACCCGCAGTCGCTCCGGCTCGCCACCGAGCTCGCCGACCAGCTGGGCATCGACCGCACCACCGAGGACATCGCGCCGGTGCTCGAGGGGGCGCAGTGCTACCGCCGCCGCAACGACGCGATCCGTCGCGTGATCCCGGAGTTCCGGGACGACTGGGGCTGCAAGCTCTCGCTGCCCTCCGACCGGTTGGAGACGTCGCGCATCAACGTGACGTACATCGTCGTGCAGCCGCCGGGCGGCGAGCAGCGCCGCGTGCGCCTGCCGGCGGCCGAGTACCGCGAGATCGTCGCGGCGTCGAACTTCAAGCAGCGCGTGCGGACGATGATGGAGTACTTCCACGCCGACCGCCTCCACTACGCGGTGATCGGCACGCCCAACCGCCTCGAGTACGACCAGGGCTTCTTCGTGAAGGGCGGCGACGGCCTCGCCGACTTCAAGCCGATCGCGCACCTGTACAAGACGCAGGTCTACCAGCTCGCCGACTACCTCGGCGTGCCCAAGTCGATTTCGTCGCGCCCGCCGACGACGGACACCTTCTCGCTGCCGCAGTCGCAGGAGGAGTTCTACTACCTGCTGCCGACCCGCACGCTCGACATGGTGCTCTACGCGTACGAGGCGAAGCTCGCGCCTGAGGCCGTGGCCGGCGAGATCGGGCTGACGCCCGACCAGGTGCGGGCCGCGATGCGCGACATCGAGCAGAAGCGGCTCACCACGCGCTACCTGCACCTCGGTCCCCAGCTGGTCGAGCACGTCGACCTCGGCTGGACGGACCCCGCCGGGCATCGGTAGTGTGCGGGATCGCCGGGATCGCCCGGCTCGAGCCCCGCGGCGTGGACCTCGAGACCCTGGGGCGGATGGCCAAGGCCATCCACCACCGCGGTCCTGACGGCTACGGGTTCATGACCTCGCCGCACGTGGGCTTCGCCCACGTGCGGCTCAGCATCGTGGACCTCGCGGGCGGCGCCCAGCCGCTCGCGAGCGAGGGCGGCCGCGTCGTGGTGACGTTCAACGGCGAGGTCTACAACTACCGCGAGCTCACTGTGGAGCTCGCGGCCCTCGGCCACGAGTTCCGCACGCACAGCGACACCGAGGTGCTGGTCCACGCGTGGGAGGAGTGGGGCCCCGCGATGTTCGACCGGCTCAACGGGCAGTTCGCCGTGGGGCTCTTCGACCGGGCGACGCAGGAGGTCATCCTCTTCCGCGACCGCTTCGGCGTGCGGCCGCTGTTCTACGCGCAGCGCGGCGGCGACCTCTACTTCGGGTCCGAGGTCAAGGCGCTCTTCGCCACCGGCGAGATCGAACCCGCCGCGGACCCGCTCGGGCTCGATGAGGTCTTCACGTACTGGGGCGCCCTGCCGCCGCGCACGCCGTTCAAGGGCGTGCAGCAGCTGCCGCCGGGCCACTACGCCGTCTGGAAGGACGGCCGCCTCACCGTGAAGCCGTGGTACCGCCTCGACTACCCCGAGGCGCGCACCGAGCCGGCGACGGCGATCCGCGAGCTCGACGAGATCATGCGCAGCGGCGTCGCCTTCCGCCTGCGCGCCGACGTGCCGGTGGGCGGCTACCTCAGCGGCGGCCTCGACTCGAGCATCACCTGCTCGCTCGCGGCGAAGGCCTCGCCGTTCGCGCTGCGCACCTTCTCGGTCGCGTTCGAGGACCCGCGGTTCGACGAGAGCGCCTGGCAGAACCAGCTCGCGGGCGAGATCGGCAGCCACCACGCGGTCTCGCGGATCACCGCGGGGCAGATCGCCGCCGACTTCCCCGACGTCATCCGCCACACGGAGACGCCGCTGCTGCGCACGGCGCCGGGGCCGATGTACCGCCTGGCCAAGCTCACCCGCGAGCGCGACATAAAGGTCGTCCTCACGGGCGAGGGGGCCGACGAGCTCTTCCTCGGCTACGACCTCTTCAAGGAGGTCGCGGTGCGGCTCTTCTGCGCGCGGAACCCCGCGAGCACGGCGCGCCCCGCGCTCTTCAACCGCATCTACCCGTACCTGCAGGGCGCCAACCGGGGCGGCGAGTTCTGGCGCAACTTCTTCCTCGACGCCGGCACGCCGGACGACCCGCTCTTCTCGCACCTCCCGCGCTTCCACCTGACCGCCCGCACCAAGGAATTCTACGGCGCGGCGATGCGGGACAGCGTCGGCGGGCGCGACGCGCTCGGCGAGCTGCGCGACGCGCTGCCGGCCGCGTTCGGGTCGTGGTCGCCGCTCAACCGCGCGGCCTGGCTGGAGATGACGACGCTGCTCTCGCCCTACCTGCTGTCGTCGCAGGGCGACCGCATGGGGATGGCGCACGCGATCGAGGGCCGGTACCCGTTCCTCGACCACCGGCTGTACGAGTTCGCGGCCGCACTGCCGACCAGCTCCAAGCTGCTCGGGCTGAAGGAGAAGGAGATCCTGCGGCGTTGGGCGCGCGACATCGTGCCGCCGGCGATCCGCACGCGCGGCAAGCAGCCGTATCGCGCGCCCGACGCGCCGTCGTTCTTCGGCGAGGGCGCGCCGGCGTGGGTGGCCGAGATGCTGGACCCCGAGCGCACCCGCGCGCTCGGGTACTTCGAGCCCGCCGCGGTGGACGGGCTCGTGCGCCGCGCGCGCCGCGGCGCGGCCACGGGGTTCCGCGAGAACCAGGCGATCGTCGCCATCCTCTCGACGCACCTGTGGCACGAGCGGTTCCTGCACCGGTCGCTGCCGGCGCCGCTGCCCGCGGAGCGCGCCGACGTCGTGATGCACGATGGCGCGACCGCCGCACGCTGATCACACACACCACGACATCCTCAGGGAGCATACCGTGACGGGTTGGACGGAAGAGCAGGTCCTCGCGCAGGTGCGCGGGTTCATCGAGAAGGAGTTCCTCTACATGCGCCCGGGCGTCGCGCTCGCGGACGACGACAGCCTCATGAAGAAGGGCGTCGTCGACTCGATGGGCGTGCTGGAGGTGATGCAGTTCCTCACCGACACGTTCGGCGTGACCCCCGCCGACGACGAGATCACCGAGGCGAACCTCGGCAGCCTGCGTGCGATCGCGCGCTTCGTCGTCCAGAAGCTGGGCTGACGCGGGGCAGCGTCGGCGCGCGCTCAGCCGCGCGCCGATGCCCCGGCCAGCCAACGGTCGAGGACCGCCAGCGTCTCCTGCTGCCACTCGCGCAGGGACATCACGTGGTTGGCCCCGAGCACGAGATGCTCGGTCACCTGCGGCGCGTGGGCACGCAGCCGGTCCGCGTGGAAGGCCGCGAACTTCTCCTGGAAGTCGCCGTACTCGCGGTCCTTCTCGCTGAACACCAGCAGCGCGCGCCCGCCGCGCCCGAGGAACTCGAAGAACGCCGGCGCGAACATGGGGTTCAGGTTCCCCAGCTGCTCCGGCGTGAGCGCGCTCCCCGCCGGGATCACCGGCGGCTTGGGCGGCTTGCCCGCCTTGGCGAAGAGCGACCGGAAGATCACGCCGAACTCGCTCTGGAACGTGAGGAGGCGCCACCAGCTCCTGAGGCTGAAGAGCCGGCGCAGGTAGCCCTTGCGGCGGTTCACGAGCTCGGCGTTCGAGAGGTAGGCGGCGGGCATCACGGCGTCGCTCGAGAGCGTGACCGTGATGCCGATCGCGAAGAGCGCCTCCACCGACGGGTCGCGCTGCGCGGCATAGAGCGCGGTGACGCCGCCGCCGCAGAGTCCCGCGACGATGAAGCGGCGGTGGCCCTGCTCGCGCCGCATCCACTCGAGGGCGGCGAGCGCGTCGCCGGCGTAGCGCCCCGCCTCGATGTGGTTGTACACGTCCGCGAGCATGGTCTCCTGCAGCTCGCCCTCCGAGTCGCCGAGCCCGTGGAAGTCGAAGCGCAGCACGGTGTGGCCGCGCGCGACGAGGGCCTCGGTGATCGGCACGTAGAGCCGGCCGGGGCCGACGCGCATCTTCACGCCGGGGGACATGAGGACCACCGCGGGCAGGTCGCCGGCCGGCGCCGCGGGGCGATGCAGCGTGCCGAAGAGCAGGTGCCCGTGCGGCCCGCGGAAGCTCACGGGGAGGACGTCGTGCATCATGCGCTCGCCAGCCACTCGAGGGTGAGCGCCTGCAGCGCGGGGGCCTTGCCGTAGAACTGCTTGATCTCGCGCCAGAACGGCTGTTCCTCGGCCGGCCGCACGGTCGCGCGCGCGTACGACCCGGCCAGCGCCTCGAGGTCGGCGCGCGGCTTCAGCTTGCCGGGCGGGGCGATGGGCACGACCAGCACCGGCCCTGCGTGCCGCTTGGCGGTGGCGTCGAGCAGGTCCTTGCGGTCGCACGACGCGAACAGGTCGCGGCCGAGCTCGTAGCCGTCGATGTTCACGATCCCGCCGGCGAGCACGCGGGCGGTGAGCGCCTCCCGGGTGTGCACGACCTTCCCCAGGCTGGCGAGCTGGGCCGCCAGGTCGGCGCGCATCACGTCCTGGAGCCAGGCCGCGCCGTCGAGGATCGGGTCCCAGAGGACGAGCGGCCCCGTGCGCAGCGCGGCGGGGAGGGTCGAGCCGGTGGCGGGGTCGGCGGCGCGCTCCATGGTGAGGGCCGCGAGCGTGGCGCCGAACCGCAGGCCGATGAGCCCGATGCGATCGAGCCCCGGCACCTGGGCCGCCAAGGCACGGGTGGCCGCGGCCAGGTCGGCGAGATGCGTCTCGAGGGACGTGTCGGGGGCGTAGCCGCTGCTGTCCCCCGCACCCGTGTAGTCGAACCGCAGCACCGGATGGCCGGCGGCGGCGAGCGCGCGGGCGGCGCTCACGAAGCTCCGGTGGCTCCAGAGCTTCTCCTCCGCGAACGGGTGGCTGAGCACGAACCCCGTGCGGGATGCCGTGCCGTCCGGCCGGTGCAGCAGGCCGAAGAGCCGGGCGTCGTCGCGGGGGAAGTAGAACGGGGTCTCGCTCATCCGGTGTCTGTGGTGGGCTCGCAACAAGGGGCGTCCAGATGAAGATGCACAGCACGTGCCGCTGGGTGCGCGAAATCTATGGGAACGGTATGAGCGCACTTTGGTCTTCGTTCGGGCTCTGGCCGTCCGGCCAACATGTCCATCGCGGCCGAAGCGGCCGCCGGTGGCGAGCAGTGAGGGCGTCGTCCCCCCGCGCGTTGGTCCGCTAGATTCCCGCGGCGCATCGGTTGCACCAAGGGTTGGCTCCCTCTTAACTAGCGGCGCAGGCAGGGCCGCAGGATCCCACTTGAGACGCCGCATTCGTGTACTACAAGTGACGCATGACCTCGGCGTCGGGGGGTTGCCGCGCGTCGTTGAGACGCTGTGTCGAACGATCGATCCGACGCGGTTCGAAGTGTCCGTGCTCTGCCTGAATGCTGGCGGGGAGCTTGCCGACGCACTGCGGACTGACGGTTATGCGGTGCATGTGCTCGATCGCCCTGGTGGAAAGCCCGACTATCTCTCGGGATTTCGCGTGAGCCGGTTCCTTCGCGAAGGTGCTTACGACGTAGTGCACTCTCACAACACGCAACCGCTCCTTGATGCCGCGCTCGGTAGTCTGCTGGCCGGTCGTCCGGTCTTGGTGCATACAGATCATGCCAGAGACTTTCCGGACAAGCTCCGGTATATGGTGCTGGAGCACATCAGTGCTTGGCGAGCGTATCGAGTGGTTGGAGTCTCGGCACACACGACAGAATGTCTGCACGCATACGAGCGGATTCCACGACGCAAGTTGCATACTATCGTGAACGGCATCGATGCTCGACTCTTCGAGCGTCCGATCGACGTGGCCGCAGTGAGGGCCTCGACCGGCGTGCCCGCCGGGGCTCGGATTGCGCTCTTCGCGTCGAGGCTCGAGCCGCAGAAGGATGTCGCGAATCTGCTAGCAGCCTTCGCCCTTCTTGATGAATCGGTCCGTGACTTGCACCTAGTCATTGCCGGTCAGGGAGGACTCCGGCCCCAGTTGGAGGAGGAGGCGCGCATTCGCGGATTGTCTTCACGCGTCCACTTCGTGGGAGTGCGACTCGACGTGCCTGACCTGCTGCGGGCGAGCGACGTCTTCGTGCTGTCCTCTCGGTGGGAGGGCCTGCCGATGGTCGTGCTCGAAGCGTTGGCAGCTGGATGCCCTGTGGTGTCGACGGCGGTTGGCGGGGTGCCCACTGCGATCGAGGACGAGCACACGGGGCTTCTGGTCCCACCTCAGGATGCCCAGGCCTTGGCCTCGGCGCTCACTCGCATGGTGTCAGATGCCGCGCTTCGTTCGCGAATTTCGGACGAGGGACGAAAGGTGTTCGCCTCACGATTCAGCGCGACGGCGATGACGCGTGCCTACGAGGCGCTGTACGTGGACGGATTGCGCGCACGTCACGGCCGGCAGGGCATTACCTGATCGATTGCACGATGCACGCGACCCTTTCGAGGTCGAGTTCCGTCACGTGTTCGTGCGTCGGCAGCGTGAGGATTCCCGCCGCCACCGCCCGCGCCCGCGGAGTGTCCCTCGTCCCCTCGGCCAGGTGCGGTCCGATGCCGGGGACGTCGATGAGTGCCCGCGGGTACGACCCGGTCGCGCCGATGCCCGCCGCCACCAGCGCCGCGCGCGCCGCGTCCCGCCGCGCGGGATCGTCGAAGACGAGCGCGAGCCGGGGATACACTGCCGTCGTGCCCGCGCGCCCGGGCACGCTGATGCCCGGCACGTCCGCCAGCAGAGCCCGCAACGTCTCGGCGCGGCGCTGACGCTCGGCGGTGATCCCGTCGAGCCGGTCGAACTGGCGACGCACCAGCGACACGAGGCGACGCGGAAAGCGCGTCGTGGGCGCCTCGAGCTCGAACGGCGTCTCGCCCAGCGTCGCCATCCGCGTCGCCAGGCCGTAGAGCGACGGCCGCAGCAGCACGGCGTAGGCGAGCATCTTCGCCGAGAGCATCAGCGTCTCGCGCGCCGGCGGCTCGGGCAGGGCGGCGCAGGCGCGTGCGAGCCGCTCCGCCAGGTCGGCGTCACTCGTGGCGATCACGCCCCCCTGGATCGACGTGAGGTTCTTCCCCTTGTCGAAGCTGTAGAGCCCCGCGTCGCCGAAGGTCCCCACCCAGCGGTCGCCGATGCGGCCGTGCAGGCACTGGGCGGCATCGTCCACCAGCTGTGCGCCGGCCGCGCGCGCCGCCGCCTCGAGCGCGGGGAGGTCGGCGGGGAGCCCGTACAGGCTCGTCGCGATGAGCGCGAGCGCCTGGTCGAGCGGCGCCGCGGCGAGGGCGTCCGGCGCGAGGTCGAGCGTCGTGGAGTCCACGTCGAGCGGCCGCACCCGGTAGCCGGCCCGGATGGCCGAGGCGGCGACCGAGTAGCAGGTGTAGCCGGGCATCGCGACCTCGCGGCGCCCCGGCACCCGCTCACCCATCGCGCGCAGCAGCACCGACATCCCGGCGCGCGCCGACGACACGAGGAAGGCACGCCGCAGGCCGTAGCGCGACTCGAACGCCGCCGCGAGCCGCGCGCGCTCGTCCCCGCGCGTGACGGCGTCCCACAGCCAGCCAAGGACCTCGCCCGCGGGGACGACGGTCCCGGCGGGCGCGAGCACGCGTCCGCTCACGGGATGCCGCGCGCGATCGGCGGGCCGACCACGTCGAGCAGCCCGAGCGGCAGCCGCTGCCAGGTGCGGATGGCGCGCTGGTACTTGGGATTGTCGGGGTTGAGCCGCGGCAGCTCCTTCGCCTTCACGAGGTGGTAGTTCCAGTAGAGCTGGGTCGGTGTCGCCGCCCATTTCTCCTTGAACGCCACCGCGCCCGAGTCCTTGGTGGAGCGGCCGAGGTGGAAGCGCGTGAAGCCGCGTTCGCAGGCGTCCCGAATCATCTCCCAGTAGAGGACGTAGTTGGGCTGGAGCGCCTGCGCCGCCGGGTCCACGCCGGCCCACATGCCTTCGACGGTGCCCCGGAACTCGCCGTTGAGTGCCACGGCGATCGGCTTGCCCTCGTGATAGGCGACGTGGATCCGGATCGCCTCGGGCATCTCGGCGATGATGCGCGCGAAGTAGTCGCGGCGGTAGAGCGGCGTGCCGAGCCGCTGCCACGAGAGCCGCAGCACGGCGTAGAAGTCGTCGAGCAGCTCGCCCCCGCTCGCCTGCCGGACGGTGATCGCGTTCTTCTGCGCGCGGCGCAGGTTGTGGCGATGCTTCTGCGAGAAGGCCTGCATCATCGCCTCGGCGGTCGGCAGGAGCGCGACCGTCATGCTGACCTTGTCCGTGCCGACCGGCAACGCGCCGAAGGCGCGCGTCGCGCGCAGCTGCAGGTGGTCGCAGCGCATCCGGTCCGCCTCGGCGCAGGCCGCCTCCACCAGCGCGTCCTCCGTGGCGTCATCGACGCCCGCGGGTCCGCCGAAGTTCACGAACGGCATCGAGGTGAGCAGGTCGCCGAAGAGCAGCGTGCGGACGCGCACGAGCGGCAGCACGCCCACGACCGTCTCGCCCCGTTCGGCGAGCAGGAAGTGCGTGCGATGGCCCAGGGCGTCCCGGTTGATCGCGTTCCACTCCCAGCGCTGGTAGAAGTTGGCGCGCTCGCACAGATTCACGAACGCGTTCCAGCGCGCGCCGTCCGCGGCAGTGGCGGGCCGGATGCGCATGGGACTTGCGAGTGTGATGTCGGTCACGAAGTCGGGTACGGGGGGAGCTGCCGGGCGCGGATGGCGCTCGCGCCACCGGGATCCTGCCGTGGCCTGCTGGTGCAAAGATAATGCCCGCTCCGGCGCGTCGAGCGGCACGAACCTTGACGATGGACGAGGGGCATGGGGTACGTCTTCTGGCTGTCGCTGTTCGGGGCGTGGTACGCCTACTTCGGGTATCCCCTCGTGCTGATGGGGCTGCGCCGCCTGCGCGCGCGGCCCGTCCGCCGCGATCCCGCCTTCCGGCCGACCGTGAGCGTGGTGCTGCCCGTCTACAACGAGGCGCGACACCTCGCCGACCGCCTGCGCGAACTCGGCACGCTGGACTATCCCGCGGACAAGCTCGAGCTGCTCATCGTCTCGGATGGCTCCGACGACGGCTCGGATGACATCGTGCGTGAGGCCGCGCGGCGCGACGCGCGCATCACCCTGCTGCGCGTCGAGGAGCGCAAGGGCAAGGGCAACGCCGTCAACCGGGGCGTCGCCGCCGCACGCGGCGAGATCCTGCTCTTCATCGACGCGGGCATCGAGCTCGAGCGGCAGGCGCTGACGGCGATCGTGGCGCCGTTCGCGGACCCGGCGGTGAGCTGCGTCTCGGGCGAGGACCGCATCCGCGGTTTCAGCGGCGAGGGCCTCTACGGGCGATACGAGCTCTTCCTGCGGCGGTGCGAGTCGGACCTGCACTCGCTCGTGGGGGTGAGCGGGTCCTTCTACGCGCAGCGGCGCACGCTCTGCCCCACCTTCCCCGAAGGGCTCGCGCCCGACTTCGTGGCGGCGCTGCACGCCGTGAGCCTCGGCTACCGCGCCATCGGCGAGCCGGGCGCGGTGGGGTACATGGGGGCGGTCTCGTCCCACCGCGACGAGTTCCGGCGCAAGGTGCGCACGCTCATCCGCGGCATGGCGGCGCTCAAGGCCTACGGCCGGCTGCTCAACCCATTCAGCGCCGGCCTGTTCGCGTTCTTCCTTTGGTCGCACAAGGTGATGCGCTGGCTCGTGCCGTTCTTCCTGCTCGCGATGCTGGTGAGCAATGCAGTGCTCCTCTCGCGTCCGCTGTACGCGGTGATCGGCGTGGGGCACGCCCTGTTCTACCTCGTGGGCGGGCTGGCGCTGCTCGGCGTGGGGACGGGGACCAAGGCGGGGAAGTTCGCGGGCTACTTCCTCAACGTGAACGCCGCCATCGCCGTCGCATGGGGCCAGTTCCTGCGCGGGCGGCGTCAGGAGGTCTGGGCCCCTTCCAAGCGCTGAGCGGCCGCGAGGCGCGGCATGAGGGCGCGCCGGAGCGCGTGCCCCGCCGCGACGCCGAGGGCGAGGAAGAGCAGGGCCGTCGGCGGGGTGGGGAGCAGGTCGCTCCAGCGCGGGGCGATCGAGGCCGTCGCCATCAATGCCAGCCCGGCCGCTGCCGCCCCGGCGGGCCCCAACGCGAACCACCCGGCGATCCCCCCGATCGCGAGCAGCCAGGCCGCGTCGAGCAGGCGCGCCTGCGCGTCCGGCCAGCGTTCGACCGGCGAGACCAGATGCCAGCCCCGCGCGATCCCGACGCCAACGCGCCGCGGCGGCGCGTCGCCGATGCGCACCTCGTAACCGTCCGCGGGGTGCGCGCGCCACGCCACGCGCACGGTGTCCCCGGCGGCCACGTGCGCGAGCGCATCGTCGAGCCGCAGCGCCGGCCGCGCGAGCCGGAGGGCATCGGCGCGGAAGCGCGGCGCGATGAACAGCGTGCCGCCCTGCGCGGCGAGGTGCAGCACGTCCTCGCCCTCGCCGTAGGTGCCGGTGACGACCCGGAAGATCACGGTGTGCAGCCTGGGCGGCGGGGCGGCGACGAACCGCACCTCGACGACATCGCCGGCGAGCAGGCGGCCGCGTGCGGCGGCAGGAGCGTCGAGCCGCCGCGAGGGGAGCGTCAGGTCGCCGACGCGCGCGTCGAGCACTTCGCCGCCGTACCGCCGGCCAAGTCCGCTGTTGGGCTTCCACTGCGCCCACGTGGGTCCCTTTGGTGCCTGGCGTGCGAAGAGGAGCGCGGGGGCGAGCAGGGCCGCGACGGCGGCGAGGGCGGCGGTCGCGGCGGCACCGCGCGCGGCAGCGCCCCGGGGCGCCATCCAGAGCAGCGGGCGCGCCGCGAGGAGCGCGCCGAGGCCCGCGCCGGCGGTGTTCGCCAGCAGGTCGCTCAGCGCGCTGTGCCGACCCGGGACCACCAGCTGGAGCGCCTCCATCGCGAGCGAGACGGCGAGCCCAAGGCCGACGGCGCGGTCGACGGCCCGCCAGCGCCACCAGGCGGCGACGCCGAGCGGGACGTAGAAGAGGATGTTGAGCAGCGCGGTGGTCGTGCCGCGCACGCCGCAGATGAGGCAGGGGTCGAAGCGGCCCGGCGTGAGCCATCCGCCGGGCGGCAGGCTGAGGACGACGATCGCCCCGAGCGCGAGCAGCAGGGCCAGGCGGCGCGGTTCGACGATGACGCTACCCGCGGGCGAGCTGGCGGTCCTTGCGGCGCTCCTCCTTCAGCAGCACGAGCGTGCCGGCGAAGAACGCCACGAGGATGTAGAAGGGCGGCAGGTAGGCGTGCGAGACGAAGAAGGCGCCGGCGGCCCAGCCCATGAAGGACACCGGCAGGTAGGAGCACGCAATGTAGATGAACCGTCGCGTCGCATTCTCGCGCAGCCATGAGGCCGGCAGCTTGTTCCTGATTCGGATGAGGCCAATCGTGCCGCCGTAAAGGATCGAGAGGAAGATAAGCGCCGCTGGAACGCCGAGGTCCACGGCGATCTGGAGGAACGTATTATGCGGCGACATCGCTCGAACGGGTGCGCCTGACTCCGTATACTGTTGGTTTACCCACTGTGCGCGGAGGAAGTTGCTGATGCCGACACCGTTGAGCGGCCGCGGGGCGAGATTCGTCAGGCCGCGCTTCCAGATCTCCACGCGCCCAGTACTCGAGGTGAGGTTGTAATCTTCGTCAGCGTTGATGATCGTCTGCATCTTCGCGAGGTACCCTTCCGGCGCGAAGGCAGCCATCATCGCCACGGCGATGCCGATGATCGCGAATCGCCGTCCCCACGTGATTCGCGGCGCCATTGCGAGCAGGCCCACTCCCGTCACAATCAAGGCGATGAACCCGCCGCGCGACCCGGAAAGCGCGATGGTCGCGGGTCCACCGGCGGCGACGGCATAACCGAAGTACCGGGCGACGCCCTTCGAGGTCTGCGCGAACAGCAGGCACAGCGGCAATCCTGCGGTGAACAACGTGCCGAGGTCGTTGGCGTCGTACATGATATTGGACGCCATCCGCTCGAACCCGCCGAAGCTGCGGGAGCCCCAGACGAAGAGGCTGAGATACACCAAGATGGCGAGCGAAGCCACATACGACCCTATCAAGAAGCGCGCGTCCCCGGCGTTCCTCGACGCGATCACCAGCAGCGCGAAGAACACGATGTTCGGAAGGTACACCTCCATCAGAAACGTGAGGGAAGCTGACGCATTAAGGCCAAGAGGCGCCATGAGAATGGCGATGCCCACTATCCACGCCACGCGCTTCACCGGCCACGTTTTGAACAGGTCCTTTAGGCGCACCGCCTTCGGCAGAGCGACCGCGAGGCCCATCGAGACGAGCGTGAGCAGGATCCCCGGCTTGAAGACCGCGAGGATCGGGAGCTGCTGATGGATCCGCCCGATCGAGATCAGCATCAGCGCCGCGAGGGACAGCCGGATCGGGTCCCAGGTCACGGGGAAGACCGGCTCGCCCCGTAGCCGCCGCCGGCGCTTCGTCCGCGGCGCAGGCGGTGCGATCGCCGCGGGCGTCGCCGACGCCGCAGCCGGCGGGGCCGGCGGCGCTGGGTAAAGCTCGGGGACGGGGAGCGAGGGGTTCATGCGGAGTGCGGCGCGCGAGGGGATGTGTGGCAGCGGTGCAATAGCCGTGCCCCCGCCTGCCGTCGCGCGATCAGAGCCGCGCGACCGGCGGCAGCTCGATCTCGAAGAAGAACCGGGTGCCGGCGCCGGCCGCCGTCTCGAACTGGAGCTCCGAGTCGAGCATCCCCAGCAGCTTCCGGCACATCGCGAGGCCCAGGCCCGTCCCCGAGAAGAGGAAGCCCGACGCCCGCGCCGCCCGGCCGCTCGAGCGGCGGAACGGCTGGTACAGGCTGGCGAGCGCCTCCTCGCTGATCCCGCGGCCGGTGTCCTTCACCGAGAACTCGAGGCGCGTGGGGCCCACCGGGCGCGTGAGGATCTCCACGCTCCCCTCGTCGGTGAACTTGAGCGCGTTCGTCGTCAGGTTGAGTAGCACGCGGCTCAGGGCGATCGGCCGACCGATGCGCTGGTCCGTGGTCGGGCCCGTGAACCGCATCGTCAGGCCCTTCTCCTCGGCGATCGGCCGCACCATGTCCAGCACCGACTCGATCGTCTCGGAGACGGAGAACGACATCGGCTCCTGCTCCGAGGGCAGGTCGCCCCGGCGCGCCATCTCGATCACGTCGGTCGCCATCGAGCTGAGGCCCAGCGAGGCGCTGTAGATGAGGCGCAGCTGCTTGCGCTGCACGTCGGTCACCGGGCCCGAGTGGCCGCGCTCGAGCGTCTCGGCCAGGCAGCGGATCGACGTGAGCGGCGACCGGATGTCGTGCGCGACCGCCACCACGAGGTTGAGGCCGTCCGGGCCGGAGAGCTGCGACGAGAAGTACTGGTCCCAGTCCGGCTCGATCGCGCGGCGCACCACGTCCACCGCCTTCATCAGGCGGATCGCCTCCTCGCGGCTCACGGCGTTGTCGGCCTCGATGAGGCTGATCAGCACCGAGGCGATGCGCTCCAGCAGGAAGCGCGCGAGCGCGCTCGCCCCCTGGCCCCGCTCCGGGATCGCCCCCTTCGAGGCGTGCTCGATCGCATTGGAGAGCATCTCGAGGATCGACGCGGTCTCCTCGGCGTCGAACGCGCTCCCCAGGGCCTGCGCCCACCCGCGCATGACCTCCCCGCTCGCCTTGACGATGAGCGGGTTGGTGTCGTCCGCGACCCGCATCGGTCCGAGCGCGGCCGCGAGGCGGCCGTACCGGGTCGAGGAGTCCACGAGCTTCGCGGGTTCAGGCAACTCAGCTCCCGTTGACGGCCATCGCGTCACGCCGCAGGCCGTGCCGTTCCATCAATCTGTACAGGGTCGTGCGATCGACGCCAGCGAGGCGCGCCGCCTTCGACATGTTGCCGTCCGCCGCCCGCACCAGCTCGGTGAGGTACTGGCGCTCGAACTCCGCGATCACGCGCTCGCGCGCCGTGTGGTAGCTCTCGCTGAGCGGGTCCGCTGCGGTCGAGAACCCCTGGGCCGCAGCCGCGCCCGCGCCCGCGTCCAGGCGGCCGCCCGCGCCGTGCAGCGGGATGTCCTGCGCCTCGATCGCCTGGCCCGGGTCGAGCAGCACGACCGCGTGCTCGATCGCGTTCTGGAGCTCGCGCACGTTGCCGGGCCACGCGTACTGCTTGAGCGCCTGCACCGCGCCGTCCGTGAGCCGGGGCATGCGCGTCTCGCCGCCGCGGTGCTGGCGCCAGTAGCTGCGCATGAAGTGTTCGGCCAGGAGCTGGATGTCCTCCTGGCGGTCGCGCAGCGCGGGGAGCCGGATGGGGACCACGCACAGGCGGTAGTAGAGGTCCTCGCGGAGGACGTTCTCGGCGACCGCCTTCTCGGCATCCCTGTTGGAGGCGGCGATGAACCGCACGTTGACCACCGCCGACGTCGTGTTGCTGCCGACGCGCCGCACCACGCCGTCCTGGATGACGCGCAGGAGCTTGGCCTGGAGCGACTTCGGCATCTCGGTGAGCTCGTCGAGGAACAGCGTGCCGCCGTTGGCGGTCTCGAGGAGGCCCGCCTTGTCGCGCACCGCGCCCGTGAAGGCCCCCTTCACGTGGCCGAACATCTCGGACTCGAGCAGTCCCTCCGGGAGGGCGGCGCAGTTGACGGCGACCATCGGGCGCGCGCGGCGCCGGCTGCGCTTATGGATGTACTGCGCGATGATCTCCTTGCCGGCGCCCGTCTCGCCGGTGATGAACACCGAGGCGTCGGTCGGGCCGACCTTCCGGGCGAGTTCGATGCAGCGCACGAAGCCGGGGGAGACGCCGATCGGGGCGTCCGCCTCGTCCGCGAGGGCGGCGGCGCCCTCGCGCGGCGACGAGTCGGACTCCTTGGCGACCATCACGGCGTGCGCGGCCCGCCCCACGAGGATCTCGAGGTGGGTGGCCGAGAAGGGCTTCGGGAGGTAGTCCCAGGCGCCCGCGCGGAGCGCCTCGACGTTCGTGGCGACGCTCGGGTTGCCGGTCATCACGATGATGAGGGCGTCCGGGCGGGCGGCGAGCAGCGGCTCGAGCAGGTCGATGCCGGTGGTGTCCGGCAGGTACAGGTCGACCAGGATGATGTCGTAGGACCGGCGCTGCGCCAGCTTGAGGCCATCCTCACCCCTGGCGGCGGCGTCCACGCGGTAGCCCAGCCCCTCGAGGATCGACTTGCAGCTCTCGCGAAGGGTACGCTCGTCGTCGATCAGCAGCAGGTTCAGGCTGGCCCGGAACTCCGCGGATACCAACGAGTTCTCGTCGCGCGTCGAGTCTGGAACGGAGGATGCAGTCAAAGTCTGAATCCGGGGGATCAGGTGCGTGGCGGAGGCGCAACAATGTGTCGCCAGAGCCATACTAGCTACCACCCGCCTCCTGACCCGTCAAGAGGCGGCGTGATGGGCCCCGGCTATATTCGTCTAATAGGTCAGCGCCGGACCTACCGAGTCTCCGTATCCCCAGACCGCAGCAGATGCCCAACGGTAACGAC
>ERZ1645185.165-NODE-165-length-28302-cov-7.461253_pt1 | contig 28302 bp, 22 predicted proteins | sample MGYA00575351_ERZ1645185 | MGnify/ENA primary metagenome ERZ1645185 (study PRJEB40838, sample SAMN11284767) | freshwater sediment metagenome | isolation source: river sediment | host: Sediment | place: India: Jana village, Kanpur | collected 2015-12-17 ... | reverse complement strand
GTGTGCGCCCGATGTCGGTGCGCATGGACGCCGCCCAATATGCGTCGTTCATGGTCACCCAGTCGGAGACCCGGTTTTCACCGGGTGCCGAGCCGCCACCACTCAACACCGAGCCCAGCGCATACGTGGCCACGTCGTCGGGCGTGACCGCCGCCCGCTCGGCCTGAATCATCTGCCCGAGCTTCTGGGCGAGCGTCATGCGAGACAGCAGCGCGTCGACACGCGAGGCGACGGCATCGGCAGACGAGGTGGTATCCATCGTAAGTGAGAGAGTCATGAGAGCTGGCAGATGTCAGTCAGACACCGTGAATTCTACGTGGTCCTGCGTGGCGGAGTGCGGAGCAATCCAGGCGTGAAAGCGTCCAGGCTCGGGGCGTCGGCGCATATCGCGACCGGTGAACGCGAGTTCGGACACAGGCAGTGAAAACCGGACGGTGCGTCGCTCACCTGGCGCCAGCGGTACACGCTGAAACCCCTTGAGCTCCTTCACTGGGCGGGTGACGCTGCCAATCAGATCGCGCACGTAGAGTTGCACGACTTCCACCACTGCATGCGCCCCGCGATTGCTGATTGTGGCGCTGAGCTCCACGCACCCATCGAGCGGCACCTCTGCGCGCTGCACCGATGGCGCGTCGTAGTGCACCCATGTGTACGTGAGGCCGTAGCCGAAGGGGAAGAGCGGCGATGGATGCACGTCGAGATGAAACGACGTGTTCCCTACCGAGAGCTGCGGGGCCCGCGGCTCGATGTCCTGAATGGCAATAATCGTGTCCGCCGTGGCGGGTTTGCCGGTATGCTTGTGCGCGTAGTAAATGGGCACCTGCCCCGTCACACGCGGCAGTGTCACCGGCAAGCGGGCGCTGGGCGCGTGAGTGCAAAACAGCAGATCTGCGAAGGCGGGCCCTGCCATGGAGCCGGCGTGCCAGGCGTACCAGAGTGCGTGCACCTTGTGGGCCACGCGCTCGAGGGCGAGCGCACGGCCCGCCATGATGACCAGCACCACAGGCGTTCCCGTGGCAACGATGGCGTCGATCAGCGCCTCCTGCACACCAGGCAAGGAAACGTCGGCGCGGCAATGTGCTTCGCCGGAGAGGATGGCTTCCTCGCCCAGCACCAACACGGCGACATCGGCATCCTGTGCACACGCCGCCGCTTCGTCGAAGCCGCTGGTGTCGTGGCTCCGCGTGGTGGGGATGCCTCTGGCATATTCCAGTTGCACAGTAGGCGGTAGCGCCCCTTGCAGCGCCTGGCGCACGGTGCAACTCAGCGACGCGTCACCGTCAAACACCCACGTCCCCATCTGCTCGTGCGCATCATCGGCGAGCGGCCCGATCAGTGCAATGCGACGCAGCCGCGAGGGATCGAGGGGCATGAGGTACGAGCCAGCGTGCATGGTGTTCGTGAGCAACACCATGCTCTCGCGGGCGACTTCGCGGGCAACGGCGAGATGGGTGGCATGTCCCGCTGGCCGCAGTGCATCGACGCGCTTGCCGGGCTGCTCGAACAGCCCCAAGCGCAACTTGAGCCGCAACACGTTCGCGACCATACGATCGAGCTGCTCAGCCGATACGACACCTGCCGCGATGAGCGACTCGAGATGCGCCGCGTACGTTTCACTGGCCATCTCCATATCCACACCGGCCAGCGCCGCCTGCCGCGCCGCGTCGCGATCATCGCTGGCGATGCCGTGCACCGATAGCTGACGGATGGAGTCCCAGTCGCTCACCACGAGCCCGTCGAACCCCCACGATTCGCGCAGGACGCCCTGCAGCAGTTCCCGGTGCGCCGTGGCGGGGACGCCATCGAGGTCGCTGAATGACGTCATGACCGACGCCACACCCGCGCGCACTGCTGCTTCGAAGGGCGGCAGATGCACATCATGCAGTTCGCGGGGCGCGATGTTGGTGGTGTTGTAGTCGCGACCACTTTCGGATGCGCCGTAGCCAACGAAGTGCTTGGCGCACGCCGCGATGCGCCCGGGCGCACTCAAGTCGTCTCCCTGGAATCCGCGTACAGCCGCAGTGGCCATGACGCCGGAGAGCCACGGATCTTCGCCGAATCCCTCGGCGACGCGCCCCCAGCGCGGATCGCGTCCGATGTCGATCATGGGGGCAAACGTCCAATTCACGCCACGCGTGGATGCCTCGTGCGCGGCAATTCCTGACGCGCGTTCCACCAGCGCCGGATGCCAACTCGACGCCATCCCGAGGGGGATGGGGAAGACGGTGGCGAAGCCATGGATGACATCACGGCCGATCAGCAGCGGTATACCAGTTCGCGATTCGTGCGCTGCAATGGTCTGCAAGCGTGCCACCGTGCCGGCGTCGACTTCGTTGATGACAGAGCCCACGCGTCCCTCACGAATGGCCCGTGCCAGCTCGTCGGGCACGTGCCCCCCACCGCCCTGCACCTGCTGCAGCTGCCCGATCTTCTCGCGAAGCGTCAGCGACTGCAGCAGATGCGCGATGCGCGCTTCCATGGCATGCTCGGCATTGGCAGTGCTGGGCATGTCCGGATGAGGCGTATCCGGCACCGCTTACCAGGCAACCGAAAGGTAGGTGCGGATTTCCCACTCCGACCCATTCCGCGACGGGGCCGTGGGGTCGCACACCGGAGCCCCAGTGACGAGATCGGGGGCGAACTCCGGGCAGTAGCGTGGGGAGAACCTGTTCAGCGAGCGCCACGTGCCACGAAGACCGAGCTTCGTCTCCGGCACATCCCACCACTGCGGGGTGCCGAAGGCGTACGACACATCGCCGATGAACTGCTTCGGGAACGTGAGGTTGAAGTCGCGATGGTAGTCGAACGGCCCCCAGTCGTTGAACTTCGCCGCGCCGACAAACTTCACGTGCTGCTTCACGGCGCGCACATCGACGCCCGTGCGATGCAGCAGTCGCGGGTCATTGCCGTTGGGTTCAGCGGTACCGGTGTACACGTTCGCAATGAGTCGCAGGTCGCGACCGAATCGGGTCACGACGCGCGAACGGACTTCGTACAGGCTGCGGGCCGGCGTGGCGCCGGGGAACGCAAACGTGGTGCGGCCGTCGGCCAGGATGCCGATGGCGGCGTCCAGGGTAGTGGGCAGACGACGATACACGTAGCCAAGGTTGGCCGCGAATCGCGCGTCTTCGCGCATATCGTTGTCCCACGCGTACATCCACGTGGCGGGCGTGGGATCGTACGTCAGCAGCAATTCAGCGCCATACGTCTCGCGGTTGCCGCGCACGGCGAATGGATCGTCGAGAATATTGCGCGGACGCGCCGGCGCCGGAGCACTCGTTGGCACGGGGCCCACGATGGGCTTCTGATACAGCACGTTCGGCGCAAATTCGAACGAGCCGTAGCGAGCCGTGAAGCCGGTCATGATGTTCGACTGGTTGTTGAGCCCCGTATCCTTGAGGCTCCAGCCGGTAAAGGTCTGCACCGAGGTGGGACCGCCGTCGGCCACGAGCCCCATGATGGCCCCCTGCGCATACCAGTTGTAGCGACCGCGCGAGTATGTGAGCTTGGCCTTGCCGCCGAAGGCATCGCTGTCCCGCACACGATCGAGCAGCACACGGTTGCCGTCGACCAGCTGGAACGGCACTCCGACGCGTGTGGCGCCAGCCCAGATACCACCGGCTTCGACGCCAAAGCCGGCAATCGTGTCGGCGAGATGCAGTGTTCCACGACGCGTCTGCGGGAGCGGCACAGCGAATGAACTGTTCGTTGCCGACGCGTTCAGCTGCGAGACTTCTTCCTGGAACAGGCCCGTGACGTGTACGCCACCGACCTGGCGTCCGTACTTCGCGATGACCATGGGGTTGGCTCCCCACCAGAGCTCGGGACCGAGTGCGAGCTTCAGGCCCTGCAGCTTGCGCTTGCCGGTGAACTCCATGCCAGCGGGCGCGTTGCCGTTGTAGATGTCCATGTTGCGACCGTAGTTCGCTTCACGGTACACCCCGAAGAAGTCGCCTTCGTAGCCCCAGTGATAGTGCCCCGTACGATAGAACGCATCGAGACGGAAGTTGCGGTCGTCCCAGGAGACGCTGGCGCGATACACGGCCAGGCGCTCATTGTCGGTGATGCGAAGCGGTCCGGCATCGGTGTTCACCGTGCGGGCGCGGCCCCGATTTTCATAGAAGATTTCGTCGATCCGGTTGTTCGGTACGTTGCCGAGTACGTTCAGCGAAAGCGTGGCCGAGAAGTTCTCAGCGGGCTTGGCCGAGAGGTCAGCGTAGAACGATTCGAGGCGATCGAAGCCGGTGAACGCGGGGCGCGCCGTGGGGCTTGGCGTGCGCGACGTCGGCGTGCTGATCTTCTCGCCGCCCGTGTTGAACGTCTGCAGATCGAAGCGCATTCCGCTGACACTGAAGCGGCTGCCAACATCACCCGACGCTGCGGCACGATCGGCGCGGGCACGCAGTTCCGCCTCGGCGGGCGTAATGCCCGCGAAGTGGGTGCGAATGGCCGAGGCGGTCACTCCTGGTGCGTAGGGATCGATCTGATAGGCACGCTGGAGCGCGTAGAACGCGGCGCGCGGATAGAGCGGGTAAAGTCCGCGAGAGTCGGGGGCGCCTTTGGCTACAATGCCCCACCACTCTTCGTTCATGTTGTTCTCGCCCTTCACGTAGTCGTCCGCATACGCGGCATTCGACCACGAGGCGTTGACATCATGCTCGCTGAGTCGCGAGTCCTGGCCGAACTTCCACCAGCCGTCGGTCCACTGGAAGGTGAACCCACCAATGGCATTGCCGGTGCGTCCCTTTCCGGCGGCGTGTTCGAAAATCTCCTGCCACTGCGCCAGCAGATAGCGCGCCTGTGAGCCCTGATCTTCGCGAAGATCTCGTGCATTGTAGGCGTCGGCACCGAATTCCGTGAACATGACCGGAATGCCGAGCGTGGTCTTCACGCGCTCGAACAAATCGCCGAATGAGGCGCCGCGGTACACGTTGGTACCGAACACATCGAGTCCCTTCGCCTCACGCGCAATGATGTCGAGATACTGCAGATCGCCATTGGCGAAGGCCACCGGGTGCGCCGCATCGCGCGTTTTGATGGCGCGGGCCACTTCGCCCACCAGCGAATAGAGGAACGTGGCCTTGGCCGCGTCACGCTCACCGGCGGGCAGGTTCTCGGTGGCGGCCGACTTCCAGGTGAGCCCGTAGTTGTTCTCGTTACCGAGTAACCACATGAGAAGCCCTGGCGTACCGCGGAATTCATCGACGAGCGCCAGGACTTCGTTGGTCAGCGCGCGACGAACGCGAGGGTCGGAGTAGTCGGTCTGCGCATTGAACACGCCACCGATGGTGGTGCCGTAGCGACCGAGTGAGTGATTGAGCACCGTCCAGATGCCGTACTGCTCATAGATGTACTTCACCCACCGCGGCGGGACGCCGTTGTACTGCCGGATGACGTTGACGCCCATGACCTTGAGCAGCGACATCTCGCGGTCGAGTGCCGCCTTGATCACATCGTCTGGCTGCGTCCAGAGGCTGTACGAGTAGTTGGTGCCGATGGGGAAGTAGTCCCAGTTCATGCCGCGGATCATGAGATCCCGGCCGTCGACCTGCACCCGTGAACCGGAATCATCGGCCCGGATTTCGATGCGGGCGGCCGGGCCCTGGGCAGCAAGGGGGGCGCTCAGCGTGGCCATCACCGTCATCAGGGCTACGGCGGTGCCGGCAGCGCCCTTCAACAGTCGTGGGGTGACGGCAGACAGTACATGCATAGGAAGCCTCTTCCACCACGCGCGGTGGGGGTGAGTCGAGGTCAGGCGACGAGAGATTGGGAGGGGACCGCTTTGTTCGCCGCCACAACAAAGTCGGTCCGAGGCCGCCTGCCGTCAAGAGTGGGTTTTCCGGAGCCCCCGCCAGTAGCTACAGGATGTACTTCCGGAGGTCTTCGTCTTCGGAGATCGAGCGCAGGCGTTCCCGTACCATGTCGGCGTTCACGGTTACCGGCGCCGTCCCGCAGTCAGGAAGCTCGTAGAGCACTTCCTCAAGCAGCGTGGTCATGACCGTGTGCAGGCGGCGGGCGCCAATGTTCTCCATGCGCTCATTCACCCTCGCCGCCACTCTGGCGAGCTCGGCTATTCCATCTGACGTAAAGGACAGCGAGGCACCCTCCGCCTCCACCAGGGCCGCATACTGCTTGGTGAGGGCATTCTCCGGCTCCGTCATGATGCGCACGAAGTCGGCCTCGGTCAGCGCCTTGAGCTCCACCCGAATGGGGAAACGGCCCTGCAGTTCGGGAATGAGATCGCTGGGCTTGCTCACATGGAACGCACCGGCGGCTACGAAGAGAATGTGGTCGGTTTTCACCATGCCGTACTTCGTGGTGACGTTCGATCCTTCCACGATGGGCAGCAGGTCGCGCTGCACCCCTTCCCGCGACACGTCGGGGCCGCCGCCATGCCCACGTTCGCCCGCGATCTTGTCGATCTCGTCGAGGAACACGATCCCCATGGCCTCGGTGCGCTCGAGAGCGTCGGCCGTGACGTCGTCGAGGTCCACCAACTTTTCGAGCTCCTCGTCGAGCAGAATGCGCCGCGCTTCGGTGACCTTGACGGTGCGCCGGGTCTTCTTCTTCGGCAGCATGTCGCGGAACCACTCGGCCATGCTATCCATCCCTTCCGGCGCGCCCGGCATGGCAGCCCCAGGCAAGCCGGGGCCGCTCTGCGTGACTTCGATCTCCACTTCACGGCTGTCGAGCTGACCATCCAGCAGCAACGCCTTGAGCTTGTCACGGGTGCGCTTGTGCCGCTCGAGCGCCTGATCGTGCTCGACGCGTGCATCGGGGGAGGCCTCGGCCGCCAACGCCGGCGGCACGGGCAGCAACAGGTCGAGGATGCGCTCGTCGACCTTCTCGTTGGCAAGATCCTCGACTTCCGTTTCGCGCTCGCTGCGCACCATGTCGATGGCGTTCTCGATGAGATCGCGGATCATGCTTTCGACATCACGCCCGACATAACCGACCTCGGTGAACTTCGAGGCCTCCACCTTCACGAACGGTGCTCCCGACAGCTTGGCAAGTCGCCGAGCGATCTCGGTTTTGCCCACGCCGGTGGGACCGATCAGGATGATGTTGTTGGGCGAGATTTCGTCGCGAATGCTTTCGGGCGCGCGCTGCCGACGCCAGCGATTGCGCAAGGCGATAGCCACCGATTTCTTGGCGTCCGCCTGTCCGACGATGTAGCGATCGAGCTCAGCTACGATCTGTCGCGGGGTGAGATCGGCCAACCGCGCGATGGCCTGCTGTGTACGTGGGCTCGGCATATCAGACGCTCGGTTCCAGCACCGTGATGTTCGTATTGGTGTAGATGCAAATCTCGCCGGCGATGGTGAGCGCCTTCGTCACGATGTCTCGTGGGGCGAGGGGGGTTTCACGCAACAGCGCGCGTGCAGCCGCCTGCGCGTACGTGCCGCCCGACCCGATGGCGAGGATGCCGTCGTCGGGCTCGATGAGTTCGCCGTTGCCGCTCAGCATGAACCCGTGGTCTGCGTCGGCCACAATGAGCATGGCTTCGAGACGACGCAATACGCGATCGCTACGCCACTCCTTGGCCAGTTCCACCGCCGCCCGCGGCAGGTTGCCGGGGTATCGCTCGAGCTTCTCCTCGAACTTCTCGAACAAGGTGAGCGCATCGGCCACCGACCCGGCAAACCCGGCCACCACGCGACCGCCCTTCAGCACGCGGACCTTGACGGCAGAATTCTTGGCCACGGTGTCGCCAATGGACACCTGACCGTCACCACCAATGGCCACCCGACCATCACGACGGACCGCAAGAATGGTGGTGGCACGGATGCGAGGCAGAGACATGACAGGACTCGATGAATTGGTCGGGAGATTTCAGCGCAGTGGAAAGATATGGTGCGCACGATTCGGGTGACACAGTCGTGGACCGTTCCATGCAATGTGCCGCATGCCCCCTTGCCAACCGTCCCCTTCGCTCGGCACCATATGGCTATGCCCGCACTGCCCGCCCACCGTTGGACGGCCGACGACGTCCGCGCCCTTCCCGACGAACCGGGGAAGCGATTCGAGTGTGTCGACGGGGAGTTGCTCGTGAGCCCGAGCCCACGACTCCCGCACCAGTCAGCGGTGGGCTTTCTCTTCAGCCAGTTGGACGCTCACGCACGTGGGCATCGCATCGGCGCGGTGTTCATGGCCCCCGGTGACATCGAGCTCGACCGCTTCACCCTGGTGCAGCCCGATGTGTTCGTGCTGCCGCTCGTGAATGGCCGCCGCCCTCGTACGGCCGAGGAAATCGGACATCCGCTGCTGTTCATCGAGGTGCTCTCACCAAGCACCGCGCGTTACGACCGCGTGGTGAAGCGTGGGCGCTACCAGCGAGCCGCCATCGAGTACTGGATTGTGGACCTTGAGGCGCGTCTTGTAGAGCGCTGGCTGCCTGGGGCCGACCGGCCCTTCATCCACACGGACACCCTTGAGTGGGCGCCGGATGGTGCTGCGGCCCTGGTGATTGACTTGCCGCCACTCTTCGTCGACGCGTTGGGCGATCCCTGAAGGCGCACGCCATCCATCTTTGCTGCTACTGATGCTTCCCGTTTCGCACGACGACATTCTCGCGGCCCGCGCACGCTTGCGGCCGTTTTTTGAAGCATCGCCAGTTCGTCATTACCCGCTACTCGACGAACTCGTGGGCTACGGTATTCGCGTACTGGTGAAGCACGAAAATCACCTGCCAACGGGTAGCTTCAAGGTGCGCAACGGAACGGCGTCCATCACGGCGCTCACGTCGGAACAGGCCGAGCGTGGCGTGATTGCGGCCACTACGGGCAACCATGGCCTGGGACTGGCCTGGGCGGGCGCGGCGCGTGGGGTGAGCGTGACCATCTGCGTGCCTCGCGGAAACAACCCCGAGAAAAATGCGGTGATTCGCTCACTGGGCGCGACGCTCATCGAGGTAGGCGATCGCTACGACGACACGGTGGTGGCCTGCCGTACCATCGCCGAGCAGGAGCGTCGCACCATCGTGCATTCGACCAATCACATTCCGGTGCTCGCTGGTGCCGGTACAATGAGTGCCGAGTTTCTCGAGCAGGCACCCGACCTCGACGCGATGGTGATTGCGCTGGGCGGTGGCTCGCAGGCGGTTGGAGCCCTGGCGGTAATCGAGGCGCTGAAGCCCGACGTGCAACTGTTCGCCGTGCAGAGTCAGGGAGCCACCGCACAGCACGACGGGTGGCGCGACGGTGTGCCCCGCGCGGGAGAACCGGTGCGCACGTTCGCCGAAGGCATCGCCACAGGGAGCACCTACGATCTCACCTTCGACGCGCTGCGTGGCGGGCTGTCCGACTTCGTGCTCGCCAGCGATAAGATGATTGCGCAGTGCGTACGCGACCTGTGGACCATCACGCACAACCTTGCCGAAGGCGCCGGTGCCACGGGGCTGGCCGGCCTACGCCTGCTGGCGCCGCGACTGGCGGGCAAGACGGTGGGCATTGTCATGTGTGGCGGCAATCTCGACGCGGTGCGGGCGGCGGAGATTCTGGCGGGGCGCACGCCGGGGGTGTGAAACCGGAAAGGTGAGGCGAGGCACGCGCGCATCCCTTCCCGTTATCAACCCAACGCCTTCCTCACGCCCGCGGGTGCGCCTGCCGGTACACCTTCTTGAGGCGCTCAACACTTGTGTGCGTGTAGATCTGCGTGGTGCTGATGCTGGCGTGCCCCAGCAACTCCTGCACGGCCCGTAGATCGGCACCCGCGTCGACGAGATGCGTGGCAAAGGTGTGCCGCAGCGAGTGCGTCGTCAGATCGGCCCCCTCACCCACGGCGTCGAGCAACTTCACCATGGCGTGCTGTACTGCCCGGGCGCTGATGCGACTGCCGCGTTCACTGAGGAATACGGCTCCACGGGCCAGACGCCCGGCCTTGATGCCACCGAGTTGCTGCAAGAGCGCATCGCGCTTGACCAGATAGTTGCGGAGCGCGCGTTGGGCATGATCGCCGAGCGGCACAATGCGCTCCTTCCGCCCCTTGCCGCGCACTTTCACTTGCTGCGACACGAGATCGAGATCGCCCAGATCGATGCCGCGCAGCTCCGACAGGCGCAGCCCACTCGAATAGAACAGCTCGAGCATGGCGAGATTGCGCACGTCACTGAACTCGAGGCTCTGCGCTCGCGTTGTCGCGTGCTGCAGCAGCGTCTCGGCCTGATGCTTGTCGAGGTATGCCGGAAGCGTGCGCGGCAGACGCGGTGAGCCTACGGCCCGCGCCGGGTTCACCTCCACGCGTTCATCGCGGTGCATCCAACGGTAGAAGCTCCGCACGGCACTCAGCTGCCGCGCAATGCTCCGTTTGGCGAGTCCACGGCGCGTGAGGTGCGCCATGTAGCCGCGGATGCTCGTGCGCGAGAGTTCGTTCCAGTCCCACCCACGCTCGCCGTAGGTTTGCGCGAGCCACGTGGAGAACTCGCGCAGATCGCGCGAGTAGGCCGCGAGCGTGTTGGGTGAGAGGTCGCGCTCCTTTTCGAGATGCTCGAGAAACTCGCCGATCTCGGTGGGGAGCGGGATCTCCTCCCGTTCCTCGCTCACACTCCCGCCGCGGCCAGCGCGTGCGTGTCACGCCACGCCGTCATGTGCGCCAATCCACGCTCGGCGAAAAGCTCCCGCTTCTTCGTCTTGTCTTTCAGCACCTTGGCGGGAATGCCTTCCAGATCATCGAGCAGCCCGAAGTTCGCGTTCATGGGCTGGAAATGCTTGGGGTCGGCCTCGCGCAGGTAGCGGTACAAGGCTCCCATCATGGTGGTAGGCGGGGGCACGACCGGCTCCTCCCCGCGCAGCATGCGCGACAAGTTGATGCCGGCCAGCAACCCAGTGGCGCTGCTTTCGGTGTAGCCTTCGACGCCGGTGATCTGGCCGGCGAAGAGGGTTGTACGCGCATCACGCAGCGAGAGGTGCGACGACAACGCCGCCGGCGCATTCACGTACGAGTTGCGGTGAATGCTGCCATAGCGAAGAAACTCCGCCTCGGCGAGTCCCGGAATCATGCGAAACACCCGCGCCTGCTCGGGAATGCGGAGCCGTGTTTGAAAGCCGACCAGGTTCCACATGCGCCCGCCACGATCCTCCTGGCGAAGCTGTACCACCGCGTGCGGCCGCGCGCTGCTGCGCGGATCCTGCAACCCGATGGGTTTCATGGGCCCAAAGCGCAGTGACTCACGCCCACGTCGCGCCATCTCTTCGACGGGCATGCACCCTTCGAAGTAGGGGACGCTGTCGAACTCGTGCGCCGTGAACTGGTCGGCGGTGGTGAGTGCGTCGATGAAGGCTTCGTACTCGTCGCGCGTGAACGCACAGTTGAGATACGCGCCCTCGTCGCTCGCGCCTTCCATGGTTTCCTTGCCCCACCGTGAAGCGCGGAAAGCGATGGACTGATCGATGGATTCAAGCGCGATGACCGGGGCGATGGCGTCGTAGAACGCGAGCGACTCGACGCCCAGGCGCAGACGAATGCGTTCGGCCAGCGCGTCGCTCGTGAGCGGTCCGGTGGCCACCACGCCCACGTCGGGGAGCTCCGTGACTTCTTCGCGGGACACCGTAATGCGCGGATGCGTCGCAATGCGCTCCTGCACTCCCTGCGAGAAGATGTCGCGGTCGACGGTGAGCGCGCTGCCACCCGGCACACGCGCCTCATCGGCGCAGGTGAGTATGAGCGAACCCAGCGTGCGCATTTCGGCCTTGAGCAGGCCGTGCGCGTTGCTGGTCTCCGTGCTTTTGAACGTGTTCGAGCACACGAGTTCACCCAAACGCTCGGTGCGATGCGCCGCCGTACCTCGAACCGGCCGCATTTCATGCAGCACCACGTCGTGTCCGCGCTCCGCCAACTGCCAAGCGGCCTCGCTCCCGGCGAGACCGCCGCCAACCACATGCACCGTCACGCGACCTCCGCGACCTCGACGTCTTCCGGCGACTGCACGTCCCACTCGTTCCCGCACTTGATGCACTTCCGGAACGAGCCGCGCGTTTTGTTGGACTTGGCTTCCGCCCCCACGTAGCCGCACTCGGGGCAGGCTTCCTTCACGGGCTTGTCCCACACCACGAAATCGCAGTTGGGATAGTTCTCGCACCCGTAGAACGCCTTGCCGCGCTTCTTGCTGCGCCGCTCGGCAATCTCACCACCATCCTTGGGGCACATGACGCCCGTGGGCATGCTGCGCGTGCCGCGACACTTGGGGAACTTGCTGCAGCCGAGGAAGTCGCCGGAACGGCCGTGTCGCACGACCATGGGCTCACCGCACTCCTGACACATGTAGTTCGTCAGTTCCGCCGGCTTTTTCTCGCCCTTGATGGGGCGCGTGTACTTGCAGACCTTCGGGTGGTTCTCGCACGCCACGAACGGGCCGAAGAACCCGCCCTTGGCCACCAGCTTCCCCCCGCAGTCGGGGCACTTCTCGGTGGCGAGCGCCGACAGGTCGTAGGCTTCGCCGATGAGCTGCGGCAGGTCGTCATCGTGCAGGTTCTTCTTGATCTTCGACCACTCTTCGTCGAGCACTTCCACCCAACCGGTTTCGCCATCGGCGATCTTGTCGAGCTCGAGCTCCATCTTGGCGGTGAAGTTCACATCGAAGAGGTCTGGAAACTTCTTCACCATGACCTTCTCCACCGTTTCGCCAAGCGCCGTGGGGAAGAAGCGGCGCTGCTCGAGCAGCACATACCGGCGTTCGGCGAGCACCGAAATGATGCTGGCGTAGGTAGACGGGCGCCCAATGCCGAGGCGCTCCAGTTCCTTGACCAGCGAGGCTTCCGAAAAGCGGGGTGGCGGTTCGGTGAAGTGCTGCGTGGGCGTGATGGCCTTGACGGGTACGCGCTCCCCCTGCTCAAGGAAGGGCAACGCCTGTTCGTCTTCGAGTGCCTTGCCATCGCCTTCTTCGCGGGCTTCGCGATAGAGCGCGAGGAAGCCCTGGAACTTCACCACCGAGCCGGTGGCACGGAACAGATACGCGCGGCCCTGCGTGGGGATGTCGAAATCGACGGTGGTGGTATCGAACACGGCCGGCGCCATCTGTGACGCCATGAAACGCTGCCAGATGAGCTGGTACAGCTTGAACTGATCGGCTGTGAGAAACTTCTGGATGGATTCCGGTCGACGCGACGGATCGGTAGGACGCACGCCTTCGTGCGCGTCCTGCGCATTGGCCTTGCCGCTGGGATAGAGCTGGGGCTGTGCCGCGAGGAACTCCTGCCCGAACTGCGCGCGCAGTGATTCGCGCGCGGCATTGGCCGCGTCTTCAGACACGCGCGTGGAGTCCGTTCGCATGTACGTGATGAGACCGGTGGCCCCATCGACGCCGACATCGATGCCTTCGTAGAGGTCCTGTGCCAGGCGCATGGTGCGTTTGCTGCCAAATCCCAGCTTCTTGGCGGCTTCCTGCTGCAGGGTACTCGTAGTGAACGGCGCCGCCGGATTCTTGCGACGCTCACGCCGCTTGACCTCGGTGACCTCGAACTCCTTGCGCCCCTTGAGATCGGCCAGGATGCGCTCGGCCTCGTCCCCCGTGGGGATTTCCGGCTTCTTGCCATCGACCTGATGCAGCTTGGCCGCAAACAACTGCTGCCCCTTCTGGAGATCGGCGGCGATGCTCCAGTACTCGACCGGGTTGAACGCGCGAATTTCACGCTCGCGCTCAACGATGAGTCGCAGCGCTACGGTCTGTACGCGACCGGCGCTGAGGCCCTTCTTGACGGTCTTCCAGAGCACCGGGCTGGCCTTGTAGCCCACCAGGCGATCGAGCACACGGCGCGCCTGCTGCGCTTCGACTTTTCGGTTGTCGATGTCCATGGGCTTTGCCATGGACTTGTGTACGGCGTCTTTCGTGATTTCGTGGAACATCACGCGCCGAATGGGCGCCGTAACGGCGTGGCGCTTGGGTTGCGTGAAGTACTGTTCGACGTGCCAGCCGATGGCTTCGCCTTCGCGATCAGGGTCGGTGGCGATGAAGATCTCGCGCGCGCCCTTGGCGATTCTCTTGAGATCGGTGAGGATGTCTTCCTTGCCCTCGATCGTGACGTACTCGGGGGCAAAGCCCTTGTCGATATCGATGCCGAGCTTTTTGGCTGGCAGGTCGCGCACGTGCCCCACGGTGGCGCGCACCGTGTAGCTGCGCCCCAGATACTTGCCGATGGTCTTGGCCTTGGCCGGAGACTCGACGATCACGAGCGCCGTCCCGCCAGACGGCGACGGCTCGAAATCCTCCTCAATGACCACCGGAGCCGTCTTGCGGGGAGCCGCAGCCTTCTTCGCGGCTTTCTTGGCCGCGACCTTTTTTGCCGCCGCCTTTTTGACGGGCGCCTTCTTCGCAGCCGTTCCGGTCGCGGATTTCGCCGCGGCCTTCGCAGCCGTCTTGGTTGCAGCCTTTTTTATTGGCATCAGCTCAGTGTATCAGGGGGTGCTCGCCACCCATGGCGCCATCATCCAGCCCGGCGTCATCCGCGAGTGAGCGGATATCGGCCAGTGTGATGCGGCCGTCAACATGGACCAGCGCGCGCTCCACCAGGTGCTCGAAATCGTTGAGGTTCACCGCTCCCGAGGCATACAGCACAACCAGGTAGCCCCAGGCTTCGGTGGTGAACCGGCCACGTTCGTGAGGTCCCTGTACCCGCAGAGACGGTTCACGGTCGGTGTCAGTGCCACTTCCCACGCCGATCACAGCCGGCGATGCCGCAGTATCGCTGTAGAGCAGCGAAAGAATCTCACCGATCTGACGCCGATCGTATCCTTTCGACGAGAGGTACGCCTCCACCTCCACGACGTCCGTATCGGCGGCAAAACGCTCCCGCAATTCGTCCAGTACCGGCGCCCAGCGATCGTCCATTTCCTAACCTATCCCCAGCGTCCCTCCGTGGGCAAGCTCGACCACGGATTCCGTAACCTGTTGTGATGTAAGCGTTTCCACGTCAACCTCGGCGTCGGCCTCTTTATATAAGGGACACCGGGTTTCCCAGAGCTTCCGCATCTTCGCCTCTGGGTCGGCTTCCTGCAACAAGGGACGCACGATTCGGGAGCGCGCAATGCGCCGCATGGCCTCCTCGGGGGAGACCTTCAAATGGACGATGCGCCCAGGCGGCCTCAGCATTGCCATGACGCCGGGGTTGGTAACCCAGCCTCCCCCCGGCGCCAGTACCATTGGCGGGGCGGCGGCCAATTCCCGGGTCAAGGCCACCTCACGCTCGCGAAAGGCCGCCTCTCCATGCTGCGCGAAGTACCGCGCCACGGTACTGCCTACGCGCCGTTCGATTTCCACGTCGAAATCGAGAAAGGGGCGTCCCAGACGCTTGGCCACGGCGCGGCCGATCGTCGACTTTCCGGCGCCTGGGAGCCCCACGAGGACGAGGTGCCCGTCAATCTGTTGACGCGCCATGGGTACCGACGGGCCGTCGTGTGGAGTCAGCGCTCGACGCGTTCGTCGAGGCGCGCGAGGTAGGCGTCGAGATTGCGCTGCGTTTCCCGCAGGGAGTCGCCTCCGAACTTTTCGAGCATGGCGCTGGCCAGAACGAAGGCGGCCATAGCCTCTGCGATGACCCCCATGGCCGGTACAGCCGTCACGTCGCTCCGCTCGGCCACGGCCTGCGCGGATTGCCCCGTGGCCACATCCACAGTACCCAGCGGGCGCATGAGCGTGGAAATAGGCTTCATGGCCACGCGCACCACGAGTTCTTCACCCGTGGTCATACCCCCTTCTGTACCACCCGCGCGGTTGGTCGCGCGGCGCACATGCCCGGCCCGGGTACGTCCAGGGGCGGCGGCGATTTCGTCATGCACCTCGGCGCCGGTGCGCCGTGCCGTCTCGAAGCCCAAACCGATTTCCACCCCCTTGACCGCGGGGATGGACAGCATGGCCTGACCGAGGCGGCCGTCGAGACGGGTGTCCCAGCTCACATGCGATCCAAGCCCAACGGGCAAGCCGGTCACGACCACTTCGCAGATACCGCCGAGCGTATTGCCTTCCCTCTTGGCGAGGTCGATGCGCTCGATCATGCGCGCTTCGGCTTCCGCATCGAGGGTGCGCAGCGGCGAGAGATCCGAGACGGCGTTGAGGTCGGCGGGGAGCGTCTCGGGGCGTGCGGCATCGATGCCGCCCAAATGCACGAGGTGCGAGCCGATGTGAACGCCAAGCTCACGCAGCATCACCTTGCAGATGGCGCCGGCCGCCACGCGCGAGGTGGTCTCGCGCGCCGACGCCCGCTCGAGAATGTCGCGCGCGTCGTAGCGGTCGTACTTGAGGATCCCCGTGAGGTCGGCATGCCCGGGGCGTACACGCGTCACGTGACGCTTGCGCAGCCCGTCGGCGTCGGCGGCCAGCGGCGCCGGGTCCATGATCTCCGACCAGTTCTTCCAGTCGCGGTTGCGCACCAGCATGGCCACCGGCGACCCCAGCGTCTCGCCCGCGCGCACGCCGGAGAGGAACTCGATGCGGTCGGTTTCGATCTGCATACGACGGCCACGCCCGTAGCCTTGCTGACGGCGCGCGAGTTCCGTGTCGACATCGTCCGCGAGCAGCGGCACGCCGGCCGGCATGCCTTCGAGGACGGAAACGAGCGCCGGCCCGTGAGACTCGCCGGCAGTGGTAAAGCGGAGTGGCATACCCGCAACGTAAAGAGCGGTGGGGGGCAAAGGAACGGGGGCGCGTCGAAGACGCGCCCCCGTTTGCTACTCGCCCAACACGCGCCTTACTGACACGTCGTGCTGAAGTTGTCCGGCAGTGCAACCAGCGTTACACCGCGAATCGTTGCGCCCACCAGCACCAGCTGGCCATTCGGACGCACCGTGGCACGCACCGGACCGATGATGGGGTCCCGGATGGGAATCGACGCGATCTTGCGGTAGCAATACGTGTCGAAGACATCGATCACCGGTTCACTGCTGGCCACGAAGGCCAGGCGTGTGCGTAGCGGCGTGGAGTTGGAACCCGTGTTGAGCGGGTGGAAATCCAACCCGCCGCCACTCGGCCGACTCTGCAGGATACCCTGCAGGCGCAGACCGTTATCGAAGAGGTACGTGGAGTCACCCTTCACCGCATTGAGCTCACCGTCGAAGTTGATGCCGACACCCTGGACTCGGGCGAAGGTGTTCGCGATGAAGTCGGACACTTCCACCGGCCGCGACACGCCGCGATCGATGACGGGAAGCGGCGGCGTGCTGTCGAAGCCGCGGGTTACGTCGTACGTCAGAGCGCGGCTACCGAGCACCGGGCCACCCTCGCCGAAGACGGCGCGGCGGAAGTTGCCGGAGTTGCGCACGAACGTGGTGTCGCGGAAGGCGAGCTGATCGAGTCGCACCACCACCGAGTAGTTGAACGACCCGCTACCGGTAACCACCGTCTGCCGAGCCGGCACGAGGATGGAGTCGGATCCCACGCCGCTGGCCGCGAACCGTTCGATCTCGAGCGTGTCAGCCCGGTTGGCCGTCTGCCCGATGGCCTGCTCGAAGAAGAAGTGCGACGAATTCTTGTGCAGGTTTTCCCAGCGAATGGTGCCCTGGTTCGGGAACGGTGTCGTCTGACCAGGGGTGGGCGTGGTGGAGTACACCGCCACCACATCTCCACACGGCGTGCCCGGGTTCACGGCAGCCACACACGTGGCGGCGATGTACTGAGGGCGATCGCTGAAATCGTACACCGTGCGCTGCGTGATGATCTGATCGGTGTTCGCCGCCCGTGTACTGGTGATGGAGTACACCATGATGTTCGGCAGCGGATACCGATAGACTTCGCGACCGGTGGTACCGGCGTTGAGGTTCACGTAGCTGACGTTCGTACCGCCCGAGTTGGCCACGAGGAGCGTATCACCCATGACGCCATCGCGGTTGCGAGGCCAGGCCGCGATACCCCAGGGGCGCGACCCCACGGCGACCGGGGCGCGGAACGTGGAATCCGCGAGGTTGTACACCTCGAGCCAGTTACGCTCGATGTTCGACAGATAGAGGCGGTCGGTGCGCGGCACATAGAGCGCATCGGCGATCTGTCCGCCGCCCGGCAGCGGGTTTGTATAGCCGGCCACCACCTGCACCGTGTCGGCGCGGACAGCGCCCGAACCGAATCGGGCCACATCGCGACGCCCATTGGCGTTGCGGGCGAATCCGGCCACCGTGACAGCGGTGGGGAACACCGTTACCGGCACCCGTGAGCGGAACGTACGGACCAGGGTTGAGAAGGCGCCCGTCGAAGTTACCGAGTCGGCCACCAGCAGTTGACCGGTGAGCGTACGGACCTCGTAGCCGATGACGCTGATACCAACCGGATCGGTCGCTTCGACGAACACCGTGTCGCTGATCTCAACGCGACCCGAGACACCGGTGCGCACCACCGGAATGGTGTTGGCGTTGGCCGGGCTTTGCACCGCATACGCCACGGCGCTTCCGAGGACTCGCTGGTTCAACGAGTCCGTGACGAAGGGCGTGACGTTGATCGTGGCGCCGCGCACCGAGTCGGGAATGGTGAGCGTATCGAGGAGCGCGAGCGAGTCCTTGAGTGGCGACTGGTACGACAGCGAATCGGCGTAGGTGTACGCCCCCGAGATCTGGTAACCGACCGTGCGCACCTTGTAGCGCGCCTTGGCCGACAACGAGAGCACCAGGGCCTTGCCGCTTACCACCGGTGAGTTGGCCACCGGGCTGGTAATGACCGCCTGCGGCGGCTCGAGGTTGCCGACGGTCATCGCGACCACGGCGGTGTCAGAGAGATTGCCAGCACCGTCGGTTGCGACGGTCCGGGCGTTCACCGTGGCACCGACCGGCGCGTTGGCTGGCACCTTTACGTTCACGGCCAGCGTGAGCGACGTGACGGCGCTGGTCATCACGGTATCGTACGCAGCCGTGATGCCGCCGGAGAGCAGCAAGCGCACGCGCTTGAGGCCGATGTTGTCAGCTGCATTGATCGTGACCGAGATCAGCGTGTCGGCCACGGGCAGCCCCTTCGCGATGGTCACGCGCGGCTTCACCGTGTCGGCGAAGGGCGGATCGATCACCTCGTCGCCGCTGCAGGCGCCGAGGGCCACGGCCGCCACCAGGGCGGCCAGACCCGCGCGGATGCGCGACCGGGGTGCAGAGAAGAATGTGGGCATGGTTGGATTTATCCTCGTCGCGTCAGCGGCCCGGCGGCGGCGTCACGCCTTCGTCCAGGATGTGCGGCGTGACCAGGATGAGCAGGTCGCGCTTGGTCTCGTTCTTCGTGTTCTGCGAGAAGATCCGGCCGACGAAGGGGAGATTCATGAGCACCGGGATACCGCTGCGGAACCGCGTCGTTTCCGTGACCGTGAGCCCGCCGATAACGGCTGCCTCACCATCCGCCACGAGTACCTGCGATTCGGCGCGCTGGCGATTGAAGATCACGCCCACGTCGGTCTGCGACACTTCGGCGCTCGAGTTCTCCGCCTTGATGTTCAAGAGCACCATCTTGTTGTTGGTGATCTGCGGCGTGACGGAGAGCTTGATACCCGCTTCTTCCTTCGAAACCGTGGCGCGGGGATAGAAGGCCGCCGCGTTGGGCGCCTGCGCGCCGGCACCGCCAGCCGCACCACCACCGCCGCCACCACCACCCTGGGCACCCTGTCCACCGGCATCGATCACGCGAATCGGGATTTCCTGACCCACGAAGATTTCGGCGCTGCGGTTGTTGAGGATCGTGATGCTCGGCTCCGACTGCACGTCGGCGAGCGACGATGTCTGCAGCGCGTTCAGGAACGCCGTGAGCTGATACTTCCCGAGGGCGGTGCTGTAGATCAGGTTCAGCGCGTTCGGCTTGATCGCGTTGTTCGCGTTGGCGATACCGGCGATCGCGTTGCCGCCCAGTGCGATGCGCGCCGGGCCCTGGAAGGCCGAGCCGCCGCCGGTGGCATCGGGCACCCCGTCACCGTCGGTGTCGATGCCCGTGAGGGTGCTGGGATCGATGCGCGGCACGAGCTGCTGGAAGAACTGCTTGTTACCGGTACCGAGGTCGTAGGCGAGACCGATGTCCTGAATGCCGGTGCGATTCACGAAGACGATCTTGGCCTTGATGGCCACCTGCGGCGTGCGCACATCGAGCTGCTGAATGCGCGACACGATTTCCGGCAGACGCGAAGGCACTTCGGTGATGATCAGCTTGTTGGTGGCGCTATCCGATGCCACCGAGCCACGCACTACGCAGCCCTGGCCGCCCATCTGCTGCTGGTTGCCCTGACCACCGCCGCCACCGCTCTGGATGGGCATGCCGAGGTCACGACCGGTCTGCATGGTGGTGAGCCCCGTGCAGTCGCGGGCGAGCAGCGCCTGCACCGTATTCCGGAGCACCGCAGCCTTGGCGTAGTTGATATCGACGATCTGGGTGACGAGCGGCTCGAGGGCCTGGTTCGACGCCAGATTGCGGTAGCTGTCGACCGAGATGATGCCGCTGGCATCTTCGGTGGCGGCAAGCCCCTGCGACTGCAGAATCGCCTGCAACGCCACATCCCACGGCTTGTCGGCGATGTCAGCCGTCACCGTACCATCGACATCCTTGCCCACCACGATGGTGCGCCCGGAGAACGTGGCAAAGGCGGCAATCACGTCGCGGATGTTGGTGCCATCGTACGACACCGTGATGCGCGGCTTCTGCTGCTGTCGACGAGCCGCCGTGATCGACGCGGCCGAGGCCGGCGTGCGCGGGGTCAGCATATCGTCGGAGGCATTGTGCGCAGCCGGCTCAGCCTTCACCGGCTCGGCCTTCACCGGCTCGGCCTTCACCGGCTCGGCCTTCACCGGTTCAGCCTTGGTCGGCTCGGCGACGGGCTCAGCGGGCTGGGGCTGGCTGGCCGGCACCGCCACGGGCGATTCGAGTCGACCGGTGGCCACCGCCGTGACGTCGGCCGCAGGGCGGCCGCTGGTCCAGCGTGCAAACTGCGAGGGCTGCGCCTCGATATTGATGCGCACGCTGTTGCCGTCGCGCTCGACGGTGTACTTGTGCGGCCCATCGAGGTCGATCACCAACCGCGCCGTATCGGCGCGGAACTGCGAGAGGCGCACATTGCGCACCGCACCACGAGCCTTGCCGTCGTAGTTCGAGCGCATCTGGAGGCTCGCACCACCCAGATCGAGCACCAGGCGCGTCGGATTGTCGAGCGTGAAGTGGTTAAGCGTCACCGCGGCATCGACGTCGAGTACGATCGCCGTGCCGTTGGGTGCGGGCGCCACTTCGAGCGCGCGGACGCGGCCACGGATGGCAGCGTCGTCATTGGTGATGGCCGTGGCGGCCGAGGGGGCGGTAGATGCCGCAGGGGCGGGCGAGCCGCCCACCAAGAGCGCGGCCATCACCGCAACGGTCGTCGGTCCCATCATGGATTCCTCACTTTCGTCGTGTCGCTGCTAAGCGGCAGCGTCTCCTGCCGATTGAATCCGAACTCCTCGATTGTGAACTGCACCGCCTTCTGGCGGATGGCACTGACCCGCAGGCGGCCGAGCTGCTGCCCGACCCGCACGCGGTACTGCGTCTTTGAATACGAGTCACGCAGGATCGCCACCGAATTGCTGCCGGCCGGATCGAACGCCACCGCCGTGAGGCGGAGGTCGCTCAGCAGCGGACGGACATCGCTGCTCGACATGAGCGACTTGTAGGGGTCACGACGCCCGCCACCGCTGTACGCGAACGACTCGCGCTCAATGGTGATCTCGCTCGGCGCGACGACTTTCTTCGTTCCGGTCTTGGCGGCCGCGGCTGGCACGCCCACGGTACCGGCCGATTCGCCGCGTACCGTCGCGGTCTTCGGCTGGGCGCCGGCGCCGCTGGCCAACCCCGCCGTTGCCACCAGGGCGACGGCCAGGAAACGCGTGAGTGACTTCATGACGACTGCTCCTTCGAGCGCGGCGCTGGCGCCGTCTTCTCGACGTAAGTCTGCAGTGTGATCGTGGCGGCCAGCGCGTTCTTCTCCGACGTGCGGATCTGACCGCGCTGCACATTCGACGAGCCAGCCACGATTGAGAAGTTCACCGGGGCCACGATGCGCGGCAGTGAACCGACGTTGGCGAGGAACTCGCCGAACTGGTGATAGCCACCAATGATCGTGACGGTGTAGCGATAGGTGTCGAAGCGTTCCCCGACGATGACCGGCTCGGGCGTGACCCCGCCCACATCGAGACCGGCTCGGCGCGCAGCCGTGCTGACTTCCTCGAGCAGTGCCGGCACTTCGTTGCCGGTGGGCACGAGGCGACGCATCACCGTGAGCGCACTCCGATTCTGCGCGGCCTGCGCACGCAGATTCTCGATGCTGCCGCTCGCGAACTCACGCGCGGCCTTCTGATTGGCATCTTCGAGTTCTGCCACGTGAGCCTCGTCGAGCGTCAGCTGCTCGTTCTTCGAGGCGTAGGGATACATCCAGTAGAGCACCGCAAGCGCGATGGCCGAGAAGCCGATCAGCAGCTTGACCTGGTCTCGCTGGTTGGTAGGAAGGAGAGCCATGGCGAACTCAGCGGACGGGGACAACGAGCGGCGTCGTACGCACGACACCCGGGGGCGGCACTTCGTATTCGGCGTTCAATTCGAACTGCGTGACATCCTTGCCTTCGACGATGACGATCTCCGACTTGGACAGCGTCACACGCTGGATGAAGGGCGAACTCTCCATCTGCCGCATGAACATCGTGAGCGCCTGGATGTCGACGGTCTGGCCGACAACCCGGAAACCGAGCGGCGGATGCACCGCAATGGTGTCCTGGGCGGCGGCTTCCTTTGCCTTCTTCTTGGCGGCGGCGCCTGCACCCACCGGCTCCGCGCTGGCCACGGGTATCGTGTCCACGCCCGGCGGCAACGGCGTCTTCGTGGTCTGCTCCATGGCGGTCAGCCACGTGTACGCAGGCAGCGCTCGGCTCACTTCGTCGAGGATGTGCGCCCAGTTGTAGCGGTTGTCGTCGATGGTGCGGATGATCTGCAGCTGGCGAATCACCGAATCGCGTTCGGCGGTCAGCTTGCGACGGGCCGAAAGCACCTTGGCGTACCGGGTCGAATCGCGCACTGCGCGGTCCATACGGCTTTCGACTTCGGTTGCCCGGGCACTTTGCGCGGAGAAGAGCAATCCGACAGCGGCGACCGCGATGACTACCGAGGCCGCAGCCCCGATGAGCCACGGATCACGGATGTTGGCGCCAATGGCGCTCAACGAGCCAAGCGAGAAGCTGCGGGCGGAGCTGTTTCCCTTCTTCGCGCCAGGCAGGAGGTTGATTGCGAGCATCATGGGTCGATTCCTCGGGCGCTCAGGCGGCGGCGCGAAGCGCGAGTCCCACCGGCAGCATCAGCAGCGGAGCGACTTCGTCGGTGGACAAAAACTCGAGCGCACCTTCGCGCACGTTCAGCTTGGCCAGCGCATTGGCGGGTTGCACCGGGATGCGCAGGCGGTCGGACAACCACGGCAGCAGCCCCGGCACGCGCGACCCGCCGCCGCAGGCGTACACCGCGCGGATCTGGCCAAAGTTGCGCTGCGAGGTGGAGAGGAAGGTGGCCGCGCGTTCCATGCCGATCGCGATTTCCTCGCCGCGCATGGTGACGACACCATCGAGCATCGGATTGCGATCGTAGCCGCGCAGCAGATCTTCGGCCTCGTCGGCGCTGATACCATGTTCGCGCTGCAGATCTTCGCGGAAGCGGCGAGTGCCGACGCCGAGATCGCGCGTGAGAATGGGTACGCCTTCGTCGAGGATGTTGAGGTTCGTGGCCTCGTTCCCGATGTTGAGCAGCGCGATCGTGCCGTTGAGTGCTTCGGGGTAGTTGGCCTCAAAGGCGTTATGCAGAGCGAACGCGTCAACATCGATTACGGCGGGAGAAGCCCCGGCCTCAGTAAGCAATGCCTGCTTGGCCTCCACGAGCTCGCGCTTCGCAGCAACGAGCAGCACGCTCATGTCGAGTCCATCGCCGTCCGGGTCGAGCACCTGGAAGTCGAGTTCAACCGAGTCCATATCAAACGGCACGTGTTGCTCGGCTTCCCAGCGCATCAACTCCCGGGCCTGCTGTTCCTTGACCCGTTCCATCTGGATCTTCTTCACGATGACATCGCGACCACCGACAGCGGCCACGATGTATTTGGTCGTGACGCCCGTCGCAGCGATGGTCTGGCGAATGGCATCAGCCACAATGCCGTGGTCCATCACCTCACCTTCCACGATGGCGGTATCGTTGAGAGGGGTGATGACGACCTTCGCCAACTCGGGCGTGGGGCCGCTGTGGTCGATGACCACAGCCTTCACGAGCCCGGATCCGATATCGAGCCCGACAGTGAGTTTCTTCCGGCCGAAGAGCGCCATAGGACGGGGGGTTGCACAGTGGTTGCATTCGCGTGTCCCGCACCGAAACGGTGAACGAGACGGATTGACCAGCCCTGAAACGGGTGCGTCACCCTTGAAACGACCCGAGCCTCACGAGGTAACGCTGCCTGTAGGGAGGCTGGTGGGTACGGCGCCCTACTTCGTGATAGTGTCGGCCCATCCGAGGTGCACTTTGCCGGACACCATGACCGATTTCCGGTCAGTTGGACAGCCGATACCAGAGGGCGAACGGTGAAAACGAGGGTGCGGCGGCGGTGGCAAGCGCCATTTGGACAGCGCAGCGGTCATAAAACAGGCGACTATCCGCGCCAAGCATCACGCCGCTGGCACTGGAATCGGCGGTAACCACCGCGCCCTGTACCGTGAGACGGGCACGGCTCGCGTCGAGGGGACCGTCGACCACGAGCACCCCTGTCATGTTCACAGTTCCCTGCAGCGTGAGGGGCCCGTGAACCACGATCAGCCCCTGCCAGCGCGTCGGACCGGCAATCGTGACAGAGGGCCCGCGAATTCGCAGTGCGTGCCAACTGGGATGTACCGGCAGCGCCCGTGGCGTGGCATCCCACGGGACCTCCGGCACTCGCACCGCGAGTTGCTGCAACGCCGCGCGCACTTCACTGTCGAATGCGGCGGGTGTTGGCAGGTGAATGGGCGCCCCCGGCCAACCGCCCGAAGGCGCCGCCACAACATCACGAGCCACTACGGGCGGCAGGCTCGCCGTATCACGTGCTACGCCACAGGCACTGCCGGGCAAGGCAACGTCGCTGCCAGAGATGAGCGTGCCTTCGGCGCCTCGCAGTACGGCATTCGTCGTCATCGACGCGTAGATGGGTAGCGCCACCGGGGCCAGCCACACGGAGCGGAAGTGGTCACGTCTGGTAACGTCGAGGCGTCGCCCGACCGTGTCGCTGGCAATTGCGCGCACCGTTGCCAACAACGGCTGCAAACGTTGCCATTCGACAGTGACCGGGCTGCCAGCTACCGACACCGTACGTCGCAGACGTTCGCCAAGGGCAACGGTGTAGAGCGAGTCGGTCGTCCAGTTTGCCAACACGCCGCTGAGCGCTTCGTCGGCGTGACGCCCGGCATCGTGCCCGATGCGCACAGCACGCACTGCGCGGAGCGCCTGCAAGGATTCACCGGCGAAAGCCATGGCGAGAATGGCGCCGGCAGCAAGGGCCATCGCTACGAACGGGAGCACGAAACCGCGCCGAATGCGTGCGCCCAACCCGCCTCCCCGTGCACTGCGGCGCCACTCCTTGGCTTGTCGCGCGTTCTTCATGGTGCTCGACGCTGGTTGGAGGCGCGCAGCGGCACGATGATTTCCACGCTGTCGGCGGCAGGTGCCCAGGTTTCACGTACGCGCCGACGCATCCGCATGCCGATGGTCAGACCAACCATGCGCGCGCGAACGGAATCGGGGGTGGTGAGGTTGATGACGTCAGATCTTCCCTGGGCATCGCGCGCTTCGATTTCCAAACCGCGTTGTGCGGGTGTCACAAGCGGTCCGGCAACTGGCTGAAGCCCGTCCCACTGTCCCCCGATTCGTGACTGCCGCCCCATCCACCACAGGCCGCCACTGCTGTAATGCCGAAAGCGCACGTCGCGGTGCACCGATACCGTGGTTCCATACAGGCGATGAAACGCCGAGTCATGGAAGGTAAATCGCCAGATGGTGGCACGATTCACGGTGTCCGCACCACACGTTCGAAGGCCGCTCACCACAGGGTCGGCCGCGAGTACCCGCACAACGCGCTCGGGTGGCATGGCAGGGTACACGGGCATCAGCCACCCTCGCACGCGGTCACCTGCTCTCGCGGCCCCGAGCCACTGGCCGGCGCTCTGCGGGGGCACGGCCACTTCGAGTGAGTAGGCATTGGCGACGCTGCACACGGCGGCCACGCCCAGTTGTCCGGTGAATTCAAGCAGCGAATCACTCACGATGTGTAGATCGCGCCCACTTATGGGCTCGAGATCGGCGGCAAGTAGCAGGCGTGCGTGCCGGAGTTCGCGGGATACCGTGAGTGCGGCAGACTGCGCGCGCGCCGGGCGCGCTATGCGCAGGAGCAGCAGAGCCGCTGCCGTAGCCGCCAGTACCGCGAGTGGCAGTGCAACCAGCAGTTCGACCAATGAGGTCCCGCGACGGGTGCCAGTGCTCATTCGCACCACGCCGCCGAGGAAATGGCATGTTGGCGCGGCAGTGCCCCGCCGTACGTCGAGGGGAACCAGATGCTGCTGACACGAATGCGGGCCAGCCCAGCGGACATGCCTGCCGCTACAGACAGTCGAATGCGCGGGCCCACATTCATGTTCGTGGAGGCGGGCGCTACGGCACAGGGTGCCGCGTCGAGCAGGGCGAACTGATTGGCGGTTTCGCGAAGTACCGTGTCCTGCTGTTTGGCCTCATCCACGAGGAACGCCGTGGTTGTGGAGAGCACCAGCACCAAGGTGCTTCCACCTGCCAGGAGCACGAGCGATACACAGCATTCGACCAGCACGCGCCCGCGGCGTGCGGCGACTTTTGCAAAAACAGGAGATGAGCGCATGGCGACACCATACAAGCCATTCGCTCGGGAGCTGTCACCAGAATCGTGCGCGCATGATCATGGCAACGCGACGCCACCAGGTGGCGTAAGCGCGCGGATACCGCTGGCGTGCAATGGCAACAGAATCACGAAGGCTGCACCACCTTCGCGCGCCCGCTGCACCCAGATGGTCCCGCCGAGATTTTCGATGGTGCTGGCCACGATGGCCAGGCCGAGACCGGTACCCTTTCCCGGCTGCTTCGTCGAAAAGAATGGCTCGAAGATGCGCTCCGCATCTTCGGGGGCAACGCCCGTACCCGAGTCGGCCAATACGACCTGGAGAAAGCGTGGCGGCGACTCGGGCCGAGCCAACCACGCCAAGGCGCGCTTACTCGGCCGATGGGCCCACTTCTGCGGGAAGGGGTCGGTGCGACGCTTCTCGATGCTCTCGGAGAAAGCCGAAGCATCGTTGATGCGAGAGCGGAGCACGATCTCACCCTCGCGGTCCATGGCATCGACCGCATTGAGCAACAGGTTGACGAATACTTGCTCGAGATCATGCCGCTCGGCGTAGACCACGCCGTCTGGAGCCTCAAGTTGCCGTGAGACGCGGAATCGGCGGGTGATGCCCTGATCGGCGAGCAGTCGCAACACGTCGTCGATGATATCGTCGACCACGATTGGCTTCGGTGTCAGGCGGCGCGGCCGAGCATAGTCGAGCAATCCGCGCATGATGCGATCGATGCGGGTAATTTCGCGTTCCAGCGCATCAATGGGATCGGATGTACCCGGCACGTCTTTGGTGCGCATGCGCAGCACATGCGCGTAGTTCGCGATGGCCGAGACCGGGTTGCCAATCTCGTGCGAAATGCCAGCTGCGATGCGGCCCATGGTCGCAAGCTTCTCGACACGCATGCGGGACTGGGTAGCTGCCGCCATCTGCTCCGTCATGCGGTTGATGCTTGCCGCGAGCTGCTGGAACTCGTGCGTTTCGGCCTCCGGCACGATGTGCGTCACGTCCCCGCGCGCAATGGCGTCGGCCGCTTCGACACAGTGATCGAGCGGCACCTCGATCATTTTGGCGACCACCCGTTGCAGAATGCTCGCCGAGAGCAGCGCGACGACGAACACCAACGAGACGACGATGGGCCACCGGATGCTGGCTCGCAGCTGTTCCGTGAACCACATCGTGGTGATGATCGAGACGATCAGCCCGGCGCTGGCGGTGATGAGTACGCGCTGCAGGCGATCGTGGATACTTGGGCGTTTGGAATCGGACACGCGATGAGGATGGTGTCCGACTCGCGGAAGGGCAACACCAGAGTGAAGGCGGCGTTCGGGCATCGAGCCACCAGAACGTTCGAAGGGGTCGGGCAATCGCCCGACCCCTTCGGTCATTGAACTGCTGGAGCCTAGACGCTGCGGCCTGGCCGCAGTGCGTTTGGCAGCTTGCCGCTTAGCGGCAGGCCGCGCCACCCGGCTCGCCTTCGGCCAGACCGGCCGGCGT
>ERZ1645185.163-NODE-163-length-28461-cov-4.582412_pt1 | contig 28461 bp, 29 predicted proteins | sample MGYA00575351_ERZ1645185 | MGnify/ENA primary metagenome ERZ1645185 (study PRJEB40838, sample SAMN11284767) | freshwater sediment metagenome | isolation source: river sediment | host: Sediment | place: India: Jana village, Kanpur | collected 2015-12-17 ... | reverse complement strand
ATTCCGGCGGGGTGATCACTTCACCTATCTGGTCTGGGGCATTCTGGCGTTGATGTTGATTGTCGCGTGGCCTCAGGCTATGCTGTTCGTGGCATTCGGTGGCTATGCCATGTCCGGTCCGTTATCACGAGTCTGGACGATGGTTGCTAAGGGCGCCGGCAAACCGGTTACGAAAGTCGATGGGCCGGTGTTGGATTCGAAAGAGTAGCATTGGCGTTGACGAGGAATAGTAGGGAGTGTCGACCGAACTGAGAGAGCTGGTGGACGGTGCAAACCAGCCGGTTGCCTTCTGAACTCACCTCTGAGCCGGATTCGTGAGTCCCGTATCGACGGGCGGTAATGAGTCCCGACTGATCCTCGTTACGGATTGCATGAGGGTGTCGGATGAAGAGGGCTTCATCCGGTGCTGAATCAGGGTGGTACCACGAGGCTCGCAAGGCCTTCGTCCCTGTCCAGGGGCGGAGGCTTTTTTATTGCCCGCATGCTGAAATGGGCTTCCAACTGTGTTCTCGGCTTGAAAACATCCTCAACGTACCCACGAGGGTACGCCTCGGGTGTTTTCTCCGCCTGCGGCCGCGTTGGAAAGCCCGTTTGAGCATGCTGGAGCACAGGAGGAGGTTGCCATGACTCGGATGATCAGAATATTCGATACGACGTTGCGGGACGGCGAGCAATCGCCAGGGGCGAGCATGAACGTCGAAGAGAAACTGATGATCGCCAAGCAACTGGCACGCCTCGGCGTGGATATTATCGAGGCGGGGTTTGCCTACAGTTCACCTGGAGACTTCGAGGCCGTACGACGGATTGCTTTGGAGGTTGAGGGGCCGGTGGTCTGTAGTCTTGCGCGAGCAAGGCCGGAGGATATCACCAGGGCGTCGGAAGCGTTGAAAGGGGCCCAGCGCGTCAGGATCCACACGTTCTTGTCTACGTCCGACATCCACTTGAAGCATCAATTCCGGATGACGCGCGACGAGGCCAAGAAGCGGGCGGTGGAGATGGTGCAGTTGGCGCGCACCTATGTGGACGACGTGGAGTTTTCTCCTATGGATGCCAGCCGTTCCGATCCCGCGTACTTGTGTGAGGTGATTGAAGCGGTGATTGCGGCCGGAGCAGGGACGATCAATATTCCCGATACGGTCGGCTATGCCGTGCCTCAGGAGTTCGGTGAGCTGATTCAACGCATCAGGGACAGGGTGCCGAATAGCCAGCAGGCAGTGATTTCAGTGCATTGCCACAACGATTTGGGGCTGGCGGTGGCCAATAGTCTGGCGGCGGTGATGGCGGGCGCCGGGCAGGTGGAGTGCACCATCAATGGCATCGGCGAGCGGGCCGGTAACACCTCGCTGGAAGAAGTTGTCATGGGACTCCGGACCCGCAAGGCTTGGTATGGGGCTGATACCAAGGTCGTGACGGAGGAAATAGCCAAAACGAGTCGTCTGGTGAGCAAGATCACGGGGATGGTCATTCAGCCGAACAAAGCGATCGTTGGCGCCAATGCGTTTGCCCACACGTCAGGTATTCATCAAGACGGGTTGCTGAAGGATAAAACCACCTATGAAATCATGCGACCGGAGTCGGTGGGGCTGGAACAGGTCAAATTGGTGATGGGTAAGTTGTCCGGGCGTCATGCGTTCCGCCAACGGTTGGAAGATCTGGGCTACAAGTTGAGCGAGGAAGAGATCAATCACGCCTTTGAGCGGTTTAAGCGGCTGGCGGATCAGAAGAAGGAAATCTACGAAGAGGATCTCGAGGTCATCGTATCGGAGGAAATTGCGAAGATGTCCGAACGGGTGGTCTTGAAGTCGTTTCACGTAGAAAGCGGGACCAACAAAGTTCCGAAGGCGACGGTCGAGTTGGAGATCGACGGAAAATTGGTGTCCCACAGCGGAACGGGCGATGGACCGGTGGATGCGGTCTATCGGACGATTGCGGCCATGACGCAGACCAAGAGTAAATTGTTGATGTTCGGCGTGAATGCCATCACTGGCGGGACCGATGCCCAAGGGGAGGTGTCGGTGCGTCTGGAAGAGGATGGGCGAACGGTCTCCGGACATGGGGCGGATACCGACATCATTACGGCGGCGGCGAGAGCCTACCTCAATGCGCTCAATAAGCTGGCATACTTTGCTGCGAAACAGGCGGAAGGGATTCAGAAGGTCAGCTTGATTTGATCCCGACCTGCACGGTAGATTCCTCCCTCCGGTCGGTACGGGTGTGTCGACTCGGTCACGCGACGTTTGTGTGTGGATTCATCATGATCAAGGTACGGCATGTTCGGCACGCATCGTGAGCGCTGCCCGGAATTTCTTGCAGGCGATCACACCCGGTTGCGAGAACTGCTGCACCCGGCCAAGGCCGACCTGAAACTGGGCTATAGCCTGGCTCACGGATTCCTCGATCCTGGCCAGCAGTCCCTCTGGCACCGGTTGACATCCTCGGAGGTGTATTACTTCATCGCCGGCTGTGGCCTGATGAAGGTGGAAGAGGAGTCGATGCCGGTGGAGGCCGGTTCGGTGATCTATGTGCCGCCTGGTGCCAAGCAGGCCCTGCTGAACACCGGAACGAGTCCGATCGAATTTCTCTGCCTCGTCGATCCCGCGTGGAAGGCGGAAGACGAGGCGGTCGTTGAATAGCCGAGAGGAGAGCGCGACGTGAAAGCGAGAATTGCAGTCTTGGCCGGTGACGGAGTCGGCCGCGAAATTGTTCCGGAAGCGGTCAAGGTATTAAAGGCCGTGGCAGTCAGGTACGGGCATACCTTTGAATTTCAGTCGGCCGATGTCGGGGGGCATGCTATCGACAAGGTCGGCGTGCCGCTACCGGCTGAGACCCTCACCATCGCTAAGCACAGTGACGCAGTGTTGCTGGGGGCCGTCGGCGGTCCGAAATGGGAAGGGTTGGAGTATAGCCTTCGCCCCGAGCGGGCCCTGCTTGGCTTGCGAGAACAACTGGGGCTCTATGCGAACCTTCGTCCGGCGAAACTGTATCCCATGCTGGCCGATGCCTCGACATTGCGTCGCGAGGTCATCGAGGGCATCGACATGCTGGTGATCCGTGAACTCACCGGCGGCATCTATTTCGGTAAGCCGAAAGGGATTGAGAAATTGCCCGGTGGCGGAGAACGCGGGGTCAATACCGAAGTGTATACGACCGAGGAAATCCGCCGGATTGCGGTGGTGGCCTTCGAGGCGGCGCGCAAGCGTCGGAAGAAGGTGATGTCGGTCGACAAGGCGAACGTGCTGGAGTCGTCGGAGCTCTGGCGGCGAGTGGTGACCGAGGTACAGAAGGACTACGCCGATGTGGCCCTGAGCCACATCTATGTCGACAATTGTGCGATGCAGCTCGTGCGGAATCCACGGCAGTTTGATGTGCTGCTCTGCAATAACATTTTCGGCGATATTCTGAGTGACGAGGCGGCGATGCTCACCGGGTCGATCGGCATGTTGCCGTCTGCCAGCATCGGGGCCAAGGTCGGACTGTTCGAGCCGATCCACGGCAGCGCGCCGGACATCGCGGGGAAAAATATTGCGAACCCGATTGCGACCATTGCTTCTGCCGCCATGATGCTGTCGTACGCCTTTCAGTTGGACAAGGAAGCGGCGGCGATCGACCAGGCGATCGTCAAGACGCTTGAACTTGGATACCGTACCAAGGATATCCATGCCGAAGGGATGCGGCTGGTTGGTACCACGGAAATGGGCGATGCTATCCTGCAGAATCTTCCCGCATAAGCCCCATGACAACCGGTGTGACACCATCTGGAATCATTGAGACCCTGGCGGGGGACGGCGAGCCTGGGTATGCCGGTGACGGCGGGCCGGCCACTGCGGCGTCGTTAAACGAGCCGAAGGGCTTGTGCGTCGATTCACAGGGCAATCTCTACATTGCGGATTCGGAGAATCATGTGATCCGGCGGATCGATCGAACCACCGGGGTGATCACAACCGTAGCGGGAATCGGTCCTGTGGGAACGACGGCCCAGGTTTCGATGCCGGAGCCGGCGGTCGTCGGGAGCGATGAGGACGAAGATCCCTTCGCGGACAGTTCCGGCGACAAGACGAAGGCCTATACCCAAGTTACCGATTTGAGCGGCACCGTTCGCTACGTGACGGGTGGGCGGCTGACCATCGAACAGGATTCTGGAGACGATGGCCCTGCACGTCGCGCCCGCCTGAACTTTCCCAGTGCCGTGGCTGTCGATCGGGCGGGCAATCTCTATATTGCGGATACGATGAACCACCGGGTTCGGAGAGTCGACGCAACGACCGGACTCATCAGTCATGTGGCCGGTACCGGGCAGGCGCGATATTCCGGAGACGGCGGGCCGGCGGCCCAGGCTGCGATCAATGAGCCGACCGGATTGGCCGTCAACGACCACTATGTGTATATCGCGGACCAAAGCAACAACCGTGTCCGCCGTGTCGACCTGGCCACCGGTCTGATCAGCACCGTCGCAGGAGACGGGACCGCAGCCTACAGCGGCGATCATGTTCCTGCCACTGAAGCGAGTTTGGCCGGGCCCAGCGGCGTGGCGTTAGGCGCCGATGGTGTGCTCTACATTGCGGACACCTTCAATAGCCGGATCCGGTCAGTCGATCCGGCAACAGGCCGGATCAACACCGTAGCGGGGGATGGGGGATCCTACCGATACCAAGGGCCGGAAGAACCCAATTCGCCGAGCATGTCGCGCCCGGCCGCCATCGCGGTCGGTCGCGACGGTCGGGTGTACTTGACGGATTCGGACAGTCATTTGATCCGGGTGTGGGACGGGCGTGCCAACACCATTACGCGCGTATCGGGGACCGGTGTCGCGCAATTCGGTGGAGATGGCGGTGAGGCGTTGGCGGGAAGTCTGAGTTATCCATTTGGTGTAGCGGTCGATGCGGCCGGAACCGTGTATGTGGCGGATACCTTTAACCACCGCATCCGGATTCTGAGGGCAACGGCGTAAGGACAGCATGATGTTGAAGAAAAAGCAGGCCTATACGGTGGCGGTGCTCGGGGCGACCGGGGCCGTCGGAAAAGAAAGTCTGGAGATCCTGGAGGAGCGTAACTTTCCGATCGAGACGTTGCGGCTCTTTTCGTCGAAGCGCTCCGCCGGCGAGGTGTTGTCGTGTCAGGGCAAAGAATACAAGGTTGAGGAATTGACGGAGGCCTCGTCCTTCGCCGGCGTCGACCTCGCCTTTATTTCCGCCACCGACGCCATCAGTCGTGACTACGGTGCACGATTAGGCGCGGCGGGTGTCGTCGTCATCGATGACAGCGCCGTGTTCCGGATGGACCCGAACGTCCCGCTCGTGGTGCCCGAGGTCAATGCTGCGGCGTTGCAGTCTATGAAGCGGGGCATTGTGGCCATCCCGAACTGCACGACGACTCCGTTGGTCATGGCGCTGAAGCCGCTTCGGGATGTGGCCGGTATCAAACGCGTGGTGGTGACGACGTTTCAGTCGGTGTCCGGCACCGGGGCGGCCGCGATGGATGAATTGATGGATCAGACGAAGGCGCTCATCTCATTTCAGGATGTGAAGGTGCAGGTCTATCCGCATCAAATCGCGTTCAATCTCCTCCCCCAGGTGGGCTCGTTCGGCGAGGGCGGCGACTGCTCCGAAGAAGTGAAGATCGTCCAGGAGACAAGGAAAATTCTTGAGATGCCGTCACTGCGGGTCACCGCGACCACGGTGAGGGTGCCGGTCTTGCGCTGTCACTCGGAGGCAATCAATGTGGAACTCGAACGTCCGTTGAAGGCCAACGACGCGCGGGCCGCCATTGCCGATATGCCGGGGGTGATCGTCTACGATGATCCCGTCAAGAAACTCTATCCGATGCCCTTTGACGTGTCCGGCAAGGATGAGGTCTACGTGGGGCGTGTTCGAGTCGATGAGTCGCTCACCAACGGCTTGAATCTGTGGGTCGTCAGCGACAACCTGCGGAAGGGGGCCGCGCTCAACGCCGTTCAAATCGCCGAATGTTTGATACAATGAATGATGGATGCCTGGAACGGGATAGGCCGTCTCCTGATTGTCGCAGGCTTGGCCCTCGCGGCGGTCGGTCTGATACTGACGCTGGCAGAGAAATGGCCCGGTATCGGTTCGCTGTTTGGTTGGGTCGGAAGGTTACCCGGTGATCTCTCGATTACGCGAGAGCGATTTAGCCTCTATGCTCCGATCGCGACCAGTCTTGTGCTCAGCATTCTGCTGAGTCTGCTCTTTTACGTCCTTTCATGGCTCTTTCGCCGCTGATTCCACATCGGTTCTTCAGAGTGGCCGTCGTCGCGGGGGGCATGGCGTGGCTGTCACTCGTTTGTGCCCATCCTTCCTCTGCTGAATCCATTCGGGTGTTGTTGGCGCAGGACGCACCGTTCCTCGATGTGCGCTCGGACGGCGCCGTTGCGCTTGTGAGTGAGAGCGGCGAGACCAAGACACTGCATGGGCCGATTCATCTCACCGCTCGGGGGGATGGGTTGCATCTCGACGGCCGACGTCTCGCGGGTGGGCAGGTGCAGCTTCGCCCGCTCCGGCACAACTTGACGCTGCTCATCGGAAAGGACGGAGGAACCGGCGCGATGACCCCGCTGCCGATCAGCGGTGCCGTGCGGGTGTTGCGGAAAGGCCATGCGCTCTCCGTCGTCAACCAGGTGGATTTAGAAGAGTACGTCAAAGGTGTGGTGCCGTCCGAAGTCAGCTCGGCTTGGCATCCGGAAATGTTGAAGGTGCAGGCGGTAGCGGCGCGAACGTATGCCTTGTACAACAAAATGTTGAGTGCCGCGCGGGAGTATGACGTCGTCGCCACAATTCAAGATCAGGTCTATAGGGGGCGCGTGGGTGTGGATCGCCGGGTTGAGGAAGCCGTTGAATCGACGCGCGGGATTGTGGTGACCCATCAGAAGGCGCCGATCTATGCTGCATTCTCCTCCACCGCCGCCGGCCCGACCGAAGATGCCGTGAATGTGTGGGCCAATAAAGATTTGCCCTACTTGAAAGGCGTCGAGTGTCCGTTTGATTTGGAATCGCCCTATTATCAATGGAAAGCCAGCGTGAAGATTGATCAGCTGGAGCACAATCTCCGCCACCAGGGATTTTCCGTGGGTACGATTGCAACGATCACGCCGATTGCCTATAGTCGTGCCGGGCGAGTCGCCCGTTTACGCATTCTGCATTCCGGCGGCGAGACGATCTTGCGAGGAGAAGACCTTCGCAAGGCGGCGGGATATACAGTGATCCCGAGTACCCAATTTGAAGTCGAATCGATCGGCGCCGAGGTGGTCTTTGCCGGATACGGAGCGGGCCATGCCGTGGGGCTCTGCCAATGGGGCGCGAAAGAGTTGGCGGAACTCGGCTATTCCTACAACAGCATTCTGCAGTACTACTATCCAGGCACCGAGTTGCATGATGCCGCCCGGTCGCAGCTTCTGATGCCGGTGATTCCAACCCCCTGATGCTGCTCAGCGAGTTTGATTTCCCATTCGACCCGGTGCTCGTGGCCGACCATCCTGTGCTCCCGCGCGATCACGCACGGCTGTTGGTCATGGAGCGCTCGAGCGGTATGAGGACCCATCGCCGGGTCGCGGATCTTCCCTCGTTGCTCAGTCCCGGCGATCTGGTGGTGGTGAACAATACCAAAGTGATGCCGGCGCGAGTGCCGGCCAAGGTGCGGTCGACCGGAAAACTTCTGGATCTGCTGTTCGTGCAGGACCTCGGACAGAATATGTGGGAGGTGCTGATCAAAGGGCGATTTCGACCAGGGGCCATGATCGATTTTCCCGGTGGTGCCAGCGGTGAGATCGTGGAACGGAGCCAGGCTCGAACGACCATGATGGTCAGAGGCGTCACCAACGTGTATGACCTCATGCATGAGGCCGGCACGATGCCGCTGCCTCCGTACATCAGGCGTGAGCCGTCCCCGGAGGACCGGGGGTGGTACCAGACGGTGTTTGCCCGACACGAGGGAGCGATTGCCGCGCCGACCGCGGGACTACACTTCACACAAGCATTGGTGGAGTCGATGGCGGCTAAGGGAATCGGGGTGACGCAGGTGACATTGCATGTCGGCCCCGGCACGTTTCGTAGCGTGAAAAGTGAGCGAATCGAAGATCACCGCATGTTGTCGGAGCAGGTGGAGGTGTCGGCCGCCACGGTCGAGCAGATTCAGCGAACACAGCGGAGCGGCCATCGCGTGGTTGCGGTCGGGACCACCGTCGTGCGCGCGCTGGAGACAGCGGCCCGGGGGGGACGTGGAATCGAGCCATTTCAGGGACCGGCCGACCTGTTCATCACCCCTGGGTTTCCGTTTCAGGTGATCGATGCGCTGGTGACAAATTTTCATCTGCCGCGGACCACCTTGCTGATGCTGGTGTCTGCGTTTGTCGGCGTGGAACCGCTTCGCGCTGCCTACCACGAAGCGGTGGCGCAACGGTACCGGTTTTACAGTTATGGAGATGCGATGCTGATTGGGACGGGGTGGCCGGTCGCTACATGAGTTCTTTGTGGATTTTGACGGGGACTTTGCTCTTCATCGATTCGGAATAGGCCATCAAGGCGCGCTGCTGCTTTTGGAACAGCAGGTTCTGATACACCCGTTCCTTGATGATGGCGGCTTTGGCTGGATCAGACTCTCCTTCTCGTGAAGCCAGGGTCTGTGCCTCGGCATATTCGGACGGCGTCAAGGCCACAGCGTCCATGATGACCAATCGTGCTTTGTTGGTGAGGATATCCTTGGCTTCCATGGCTTCGAAGGAGGCCGGTGTCAACCGGTTTGCCGCCAACAGTCGCCGATAGGCCTCTGGGTCGAAGGCGCCGTTCTTCTGAAACTCCGTCCGCTGCATGATCGCCTTCCGCAAATCTTCGTCGGACACCGTCAGTCCCATTTCCTTGGCGACGTGCAGCCACATGCGGTTGTCGATGAGTTGGTCCAGCACGAATTGTTTCAGGAACTCGTCCTTGATCTCGTTCTGTCCTTTGTCTTTGTAGAAGCGGTACGTATTTTCATAGGCCCGCCGATATTCATCGAGCGGGACGACCTGGTCACCCACGGAGGCGACGACGTTGCCGCTTTGCTGGCCGAACCCCCACCAGCCCATCGTGATGACGAACGCGAGGGCAAGAATGCCCATGATGGATTTCAAAAACCATGGATAGTCGTGAGCGGCTTCGCGTAACAGCTTGATCATCGAGAGCGCCTCTTGTCGGCAACGTTTCGCGGATTCTACTCAGGCGGCGACAGCAAAGGCAAGAGCTAGAATCGCATGGAGCGCGGGTGTGAGAAGATTGCGACTTTGTTTGTGCAGGTTCGAGAGATTTGTTATAGTGACGACGAATTGGGGAGATTTCCGGTGGCGGAGGAGGCAATCGGGCACAGCCCGGTGGAACTGGGTGTCTATCCCAAGGCCCAGGTGCTGAATCGCTTCATCGCCAAAACGATCGATCTCCTGATCGTGGCGGCGGCGGGCAAACTGGTCCCTCCAATCGGTGTTCTTGCCGGACTTGCCTACATTCTGCTGGCCGACGGATTTGGTGGTGGTCGCAGTGTCGGGAAGCGGCTTATCGGGCTTCAAACCATCGTCCCACGTACACGGGATCCGGCGGGCTTCCGGGAGTCGATCATCCGTAATCTGCCTTGCGGACTTGCCCAGCTGGCGTTTGAAATTCCGTATGTGGGTTGGATCGGATGGGGAGCGCTGCTCTCGCTGGAAGGGTTGCTGGTCATCGGGAATGAACAGGGGCGCCGGTTGGGTGATGACATCGCCAAGACGCAGGTGCTGGAAACCGGACAACTGGAAGTGTCGGACTGAACGTGTAATGCGGCTGCGCGCAGGAATCGTGTGAAGGGAGAGTCCTAGTGGGCTTCATGAGTGACATGTTCGGGTGGTTCTCCAACGATCTCGCGATCGATTTGGGAACGGCGACGACTCTCGTGTACGTCCAGGGAAAGGGTATCGTGTTAAACGAGCCCTCCGTGGTCGCCGTGGAGAAGAAGACGGAACGCGTGATGGCCGTCGGCGCTGATGCGAAACGGATGTTGGGGCGTACGCCGGGGAATATCATCGCGGTGCGCCCGATGAAGGAAGGCGTCATCGCCGACTTCGAAAAGGCTGAGGCGATGCTGAGTCACTTCATTCAGAAGGCTCATAACCGAACGGCGTTCGTCCGGCCCCGCATCATCATCGGTGTTCCGTCCCGGATTACCCAGGTGGAGCAGCGTGCGGTCCGGGATTCCGCCGAACTCGCCGGTGCGCGTGAAGTGTATTTGATCGAAGAACCGGTGGCGGCCGCTATCGGCGCTGGGTTGCCGATTACTGAACCATCGGGAAACATGGTGGTGGACATCGGCGGCGGAACGACGGACATCGCCGTGATCTCGTTGGGTGGCATCGTCTACAGCGAGTCGGTCAAGGTGGCCGGCGACCGGATGGATGACGCCATCATGAATTACATCAAGAAGAAATATAATCTGCTCATCGGAGAGCACATGGCCGAACGGATCAAGTTTGAGATCGGCTCGGCCTATCCCTTCGAAGAGCGGAAAACCATGATGATCAAGGGGCGCGACCTGATCTCCGGTATTCCGCGCACGCTGGTGGTGGATGATGCCGAAGTCAGGGAGGCGTTACAGGAACCCATAGGAACCATCGTCAATGCCATCAAGGTGGCGCTTGAAAATACACCACCTGAATTGGCCGGAGACATCATCGATCGTGGTATCGTGTTGACTGGCGGCGGATCTTTGCTGAAGGGAATGGACACTCGGTTTCGTGAAGAGACCAATCTTCCGATCATTACGGTCGACGACCCGCTGACCTCGGTGGTCTTGGGAGTGGGGAAGATTCTCGACGAGTTGGACCTTCTGCGCAAAGTCTCGGTTATGTCGCAGTGCAGTACCTCTCGATGATCTCCATCCCGAGTGTGGATGGCTATATCGCGCTCTACATACGGCACCCGGCGTCTCGCCATCGCCTTGTTCGCCTGCTTGCTGATCGCCCTCTTTCTGCTTCCTAGCCAAAGCCAGAGGTTGTTGCAGTATGTCGGAGGCCCGTTGGGGCAGGTCCTGAGTGTGCCCCTCGCCGCGTTTTCCTCCGTGGATCATGGAATTTCCGACGCCTGGAACAGCTATGTCGCTCTACAGACCGTGCATGAGGAGAACCGCCAGCTGCGCCGCGACATTGACCTGTTGAAGGGCCAGAACAATCAGCTGCGCGAGTCCGTGGCCGCGTCGCAGCGGTACGAGACGCTCCTGAACTTCAAGCAGCAGTCGCCCTCGCAAACCGTGGCCGCGCAGGTCATCGGTCGGGATGCCACCAACTGGTACCGTGGGATGATTCTCAATAAAGGCGAGAGTGACGGGGTGCGGCCGGAAATGGGTGTGGTCACTCCTGCTGGGGTTGTCGGGCGCATCGTCAAAACCAACTCCACGTCGTCCGTCGTCCTGCTCGTCACCGATCCCAACAATGCGATCGCCGGTGTGGTACAGCGGACCCGTGATGAAGGGATCGTCGAAGGCACCAGTAACGGCCGCGCGCGACTCAAGTACATTCCGCTGTTGTCGCGGGTTCAAGCGGGTGACCGCGTCGTCACATCCGGTTTGACCGGAGCCTTTCCACGTGGGCTGGCGATCGGAGGACTGACTCAAGTCGAAAAATCAGAAGGCGATCTGTTTCAGTCGGCCGAGATTGAGCCGGAAGTCGATCTGTCCAAGCTGGACGAAGTGCTGATCATTACGGCCCCCTATGACGATGCCGAGGCCGCGCAGAAGTTGCTGCAGGAAATCCATGGGGATCGAAAGAAGCCATGAAGTTTCTGTTGTACCTCCTCCTGGCGTTGGTCGTGGTTCCCTTTCAGACCACGCTGCTGCATTACCTCAGTGTGTTTGGCGTCCGTCCCGATCTTGGGTTAGTGGCCGCTTGCCTTGTGGGGTTTCTTGGCGGCGAACTCGACGGGCTGATGCTCGGCCTCATTCTGGGATGCTTTCAAGATATGTTGTCTGCGGGAGATCTGTGGATCAACGTAGTGACGAAGGGGGGCAGCGGGTTTCTGGCCGGATTGGCCGGGCGCCATATGGCACATATCACGCCGGCGGTCATGACGGCGGGATTGGCGATTATTTCCTGTCTGTCGAGCGCAGTATTTCTTTACTCGTTGAATCCCGCCGGCTTGGATGAAGTGTGGCTGGGGGTGCGATCGACTATTCTCGTGCAAGCGGGGCTCGACGCAGCCCTCGGTGCCGGTCTCTATCTGTTGTTCCGGGAACGCTGGTCCGATGATCGGATGGTCACGGAGGGGACGCTCTAAGTCAGTCCCGATTTTCCGCGGGAGTCGGTAACGAGCAGGCGACAATGGCGACGGCAGGATTCAACGATTCCGAGCTCCTGGATCTTCAGCGGCGGCTGGTCATTCTGCGGGTAGGCCTCCTGCTGGTGGTGGGTCTGCTCGCGTTGCGCTTGTGGCACCTCCAGATTCGAGAGGGCCCCTACTACCGGGATCTTTCCGAGAACAACCGGACACGCTCCGTGGTGCTCGAACCGGCGCGAGGGCTTATTTTCGACCGAAACGGCCTGTTGCTGGCCAACAATGTGCCGAGTTTCGCCCTGTACGTCACGCTGGAAGATGTAAAGGATCGCGCCGCGCTGGTGGGTCAATTAGCCTCGTTGCTCAGCCTTGATCCGGAGTTGATTCAGAAGAAACTGTCGATCGGTAAGGGGGGCAAATTACAGCCTCGCAAGATCAAAGACCGGTTGACGTTGCGCGAGGCGACGCTGATTGAGTCTCACCGTCTGGATTTACCGGGAGTGATGATCCAGGTCGAGTCACAGCGGAACTATCCTGCAGGGGATGTGGCGGCGCATTTGTTGGGGTATGTCGGCGAAGTCTCGGCCGATCAGCTTGAGAAACCAGATTTTGCCGATCTTCATCAGGGCAGCATTGTCGGTCAATATGGCGTCGAAAAATGGTTCGATCGTCAGGTGCGCGGGCGGGCTGGGCAGAAGAGCGTCGAAGTCGATGCGCTCGGCCATGAAAAACGTGCCATTGTATCGGATAAGCCGGTGGCGGGGGATGATCTCTACCTCACCATCGATGCCCGGCTCCAGAAGATCGCCGAGGATCTTCTGGGCGAAGAATCCGGGGCCATCGTGGCGCTCGACCCCACGAACGGCGATATTTTGGCGATGGCGAGTCGTCCGGGGTTCGACCCTAACGTGTTGTCCAAAGAATTGACCAACAAGCAATGGGTAGAGATCGTGCAGAATGAACGCCGCCCGCTGAACAATCGTGCCACGCAAGGACAGTATCCTCCCGGCTCGACCTTCAAAGTCATCATGGCGGCAGCCGCACTCGAATCCAACACGGTGACCCCTTCGACCATGGTGCGGTGCAACGGCGGGTATCAATTCGGCAATCGGCTGTTTCGTGATTGGAAACAGGGCGGGCATGGATCGGTGGACCTGAACGAGGCGTTGATCCATTCCTGTGACGTCTACTTTTACACCGTCGGCCAGCGTATGGGAATCGACACGATTGCCGAATACGCGAAACAGTTCGGTTTGGGGCAGGAGACTGGCGTGGAATTGCCGTCCGAACGGGTGGGCATCGTCCCGTCCACGGCCTGGAAGCAAAAGGCGCGGAATCAGCCCTGGTATCCGGGCGAAACCATTTCTGCTGCCATCGGACAGGGGTATGTGACTGTCACTCCGCTGCAGATGGCCAGCGTCATCGGCACGGTTGCCAATGATGGGGTGTCGGTCAAGCCGCGATTGGTGCAAGCGGTGATGAATCGGGCCACCGGCGAACGGGCTGAATTCCCGCCGGCGGTTCGCGGAAAGGTGGCGGTGAAGCCGGCGACCATTGCGCTCATCAAGGAGGCGCTGGCCGACGTGGTGACCAAGGGAACGGCGACGCGGGCCAAGTCGTCCCTCGTCACGATCGGCGGGAAAACCGGAACGGCCCAGACCGCGGCGCTGCGCACCGGCCCGGAGAAGGACATTCCCAAGAAGTTCCGGGACCACGCCTGGTTCGTGGCCTTCGCGCCGGTCGAAGCGCCGCGTATCGCCGTGGCTGTTTTGGCCGAGCATATGGGCCATGGTGGATCGGCCGCCGCGCCTCTGGCGAAAGATGTGATCGAAGCCTATGTGAAAGCGTATCCCGAAGTTCTCCACGGTGTTCCCTCTAACGGGCGGGCAAAGTCGACTGCACCGGCAGTCGGCACGCGACCGAACTTGTGATGATTGATCGGGTGATCGACAGTCGAGGGCTCGATAGTTTCGATCTTCGCTTCATGGGGCTGGTGGCGGTCATCCTGTCGGTCGGGGTGCTCTCCATCTACAGCGTGACGCATTCGCAGGATACGGCCTTTCCGTTTTACCTCAAACAGCTGGTCTGGATTCTCCTGGGAACGGTGGCGTTCCTGGTGATGTATCTGTCGGACTACCACAAGATCGCGCGCTTGGCCTATCCGACCTACGCGGTCATTTTGATTATGCTGGCGGTGGTGCTGTTCATGGGGAAATCCAGCCGCGGTGCTCAGCGGTGGATTCCTATCGGCCCCTTTGCCTTTCAGCCGTCGGAGTTTGCCAAGTTGGTGCTGGTCTTGGTATTGGCCAACTATTATTCTCGGGCTCCTCGCGTCGGCTGGTTGCATCGGGTGGTCTTGCCGGGGCTGATTGTGTTGCCGGGCCTGTTGCTCATTCTCAAGCAGCCGGATTTGGGCAGTGGTCTCAGCTTTTTGGCGGTCTACGCAGCCATGCTGCTGATGGTCGGGGTCAGATCGAAGGCCTTGGGGATTATTCTGTTGCTTTCGGTCATGCTGTTTCCGTTTGTTTGGGAAATGGTTTGGGCGTCACTGCATGACTACCAGCGTGAACGGGTCATGGCCTTTGTGGACCCGGATTATGATCCGGGAGGCAAGGGGTATCACGCTCTGCAATCGAGGATTGCTATTGGTTCAGGGGAACTGTCGGGAAAGGGGCTGTACGGCGGCACACAAAGTCAGCTGAAGTTCCTGCCAGAAGGCCACACCGATTTTGTGTTTGCCGTCTATGCGGAGGAATGGGGCTTCGTTGGGGTCTTAGTGCTATTGGCTTTGTTTATCGCGCTGATATGGGTGTCATTGGAAATTGCCGCGCGTGCGAAGGACACGCTGGGGGCGCTACTCGCGGCAGGCATCGTCGCCATGTTGTGTTTTTGCGTCGTGGTCAATATCGGCATGACCGCGGGGATGTTTCCCATCGTGGGTATTCCGCTTCCTCTCGTGAGTTATGGAGGCAGCGCGACCATCATGACCATGGCGTCATTAGGGCTGTTATTGAACGTCAAGCGACGTCGGCTGACCCTGTTTTACTAGGCCATGCCTGGACAGAGGCCGAGTCGTTGTGAAATAACCATGTGAACCAGATCGGCGCTGAAACGACAGCGAGACGAGTCACAACCCGGACTACGTGTCCGCGTGCGTCTGCCGGTCCGTCGATCTGAGTGTAAAGGAGTGTCTATGGGTGTGGAGATCGCAATCAGTATCGCGCGGGAAGAAACCCGCGTGGCGGTGTTGGATAACGGGGTCGTCACGGATTTGTATGGTGACCGTGCCAAGGACCAGGACTACGTCGGCAACATTTACAAGGGCCGGGTGGCGAAGGTGCTCCCGGGTATGCAAGCGGCCTTCATCGATATCGGGCTGGAGAAGGCGGCGTTCATGCACGTGTCCGATCTATCGATAGATATCGAGCCGGGCGACACCCTTGTTGAGGGTGACGATGAGGACAATAAAGATTCTGAGGTTCCCAAGCCCAAGCGGCAGAGCTCAAAGCCTATCGAAGAGTTGCTGTCCGAAGGGCAGGAAGTGATGGTGCAGATTTCGAAGGGGCCGATCGGCACGAAGGGGTCGCGCGTCACGACGTATGTCTCGTTGCCGGGTCGATACCTGGTGTTTATGCCGACGGTGGAGCATATCGGCGTGTCCCGCCGGATTCCCCGCGATGAGGAGCGGGCGCGATTGAAAGAAATCATGAAGCGGGCTCGCCGGCCGGGGTACGGCTACATCGTCCGGACGGTCAGCGAAGGGGTCAAGGAAGAAGAGCTGCGCTCCGACGTCGAGTTCCTCCATGTCTTGTGGCAGGACGTCCTGACGAAACGCGATCAGCAGCCTGCTCCCAGCCTGCTCCACAGTGATTTAAGTTTGAGCTTTCGCGTGGTGCGGGATCTGTTCGGCCGGCGTGTCGACCGGTTGCTGATCGATTCACGGGACGAATACAACGCAATCAAGGGATTCGTGCAGCGGTTTTCTCCGGAACAAACCTCCCGCATCCATTTTTACGACAAAGAAGAAAGCCTTTTCGACTACCTGGGTGTGGAACAGGAGATCACCCGAGCGATGAGCCGGAAGGTGTGGCTCAAGTCGGGCGGCTACCTGGTCATTGATCACACCGAGGCCATGACGGTCATCGATGTGAATACCGGGCGATTTGTCGGCAAGCGAGATCAGGAAGAAACCATCCTGCGGAATAACTTGGAGGCGGCGCGGGAGATCGCGTACCAGGTCAAGTTACGGGGAATCGGCGGGATCATCATCGTCGATTTTATCGACATGGAGCGGGAAAAGAATCGTGACAAGGTCTACCATGCGCTGGTGGATGCGATGTCTTCGGACAAGGCTCGCACGCGAATCTCCAGAGTCTCGGATCTCGGATTGATTGAAATCTCCCGTGAGCGTGTGCGGGAAGATTTGCTCCGTTCTCTGTCCGAGCCCTGCCACTACTGCGATGGCCGCGGGTACACCAAGTCTCCCATGTCGGTGGCCTATGAAATTTTCCGGGAAGTGCGTCGACTCGGTCATGAAATCGAACAACAGCGTGTCGTGGTGGGAGCGCATCCTGCCGTGGCGTTGCTGTTGCAGGAGCAAGAGCTGTCGGGAGTCGAGGATCTTGAGCGGCGGTATAGTGCCAAGATTCTCGTGACTCCGGACGAACGGTTGCATCTGGAACAGTTCGACCTTGTCGTGATGTAGCGCGGGACCTCGTGCCCCACGGCCGATTCCGATCGGACACCCCACAGCCGCCCGGCTTTCTCCAATACAATGGCCCCCTGGGTCGTCCCAGCCTTGCGAGGACAGATCGGACGATGGTGAACAGTCATTCTCTCCGGCCCTGGCTGATGCTTCGCGCAATTCCCGGGGTGGGCGATGCGGTGCTGCTCAAGTTGGTGCAGGTGTTCGGGGATCCAGAGGCAGTGTTCTCCGCGACGCAAGCCGCTTTGGAAGATGTCGGGTGTCGGCCGCAGTTGGGCGAGGCAATTCGTCGCGGGCCTGATGCTGATGCGATCAAGCAGCTTGACCATGAATTAACGCAATTGCAGCAGCGAAGGATCTCGGTGTGGACCTATCTGGATTCACGCTATCCTGCGCCGCTAAAGAGGATTGCGGATCCGCCCCCGCTGCTCTATGTCCAGGGCACGTTGGAGGAGGCCGACCGGCGGGCCGTGGCGATTGTCGGAACACGGAAGGTGAGTACGGCCGGACGAGCGTTTGCCGAGGAATTGGCGTCTGACTTGGCGGCCTTGGGATTTACGATCGTCAGCGGGTTAGCCCGCGGAGTCGACGCGGCTGCTCATCGCGGTGCCTTGGCCGGACAGGGACGGACACTCGCGGTAATGGGTTGCGGACTGGACCGTACATACCCAGCCGATCATCGGCAGCTGCGCGAGTCGATTGAGAAGCAGGGGGCGGTATTGTCCGAACTGCCGTTGGGGGCTGCCCCGAATAGTTATCATTTTCCTCGCCGCAATCGCATCATCAGCGGATTGTCGCTGGGGGTCATCGTCACGGAGGCTACCGTGCAGAGCGGCTCTCTCATCACCGCGCGATTAGCCGGTGAGCAGGGGCGTGAGGTGTTTGCAGTGCCGGGCTTCGTGAAGGCCGAGAATAGCCGCGGTCCGAATAGCCTGCTCAAAGACGGCGCGAGACTGGTCGAATCGGCGCAAGATATCGTCGAAGAATTGCTGCCGCAGCTTGATGCCCCGTTCCGCGAACAGCTCAGTGCGCGGGGAACGGCGAAGAAGCGATCAGGCTTCGTGTTAGCCGCCGACGAGGCGCGTGTGTATGCAGCCCTGTCCGTCCTGCCGCAGTCGGTAGATGACGTGATTCGACGAAGTGAACTGCCCGCCGCTCAGGTGGCGGCGCTGTTGCTCTCATTGGAATTGAAGAATTGCGTCCGACAGTTGCCCGGCAATGAGTACGTACGGCTTTCGAACGAGATCCCTTGAGAGATTAGAGCTGACAAGGCTTCGAGATTTGTTATAGTGGGTGTGGTAGTCTGGCGCAGGCATTGAGGAACCTGGATCGATATGGCCAAATCGCTGATCATTGTTGAGTCGCCGACGAAGGCGCGCACTATCACGAAATATCTCGGCCGTGGCTACTCCGTGATGGCCTCCGTCGGACACGTCAAAGACCTGCCGACCAGTAAATTGGGTGTCGATCTGGAACATGATTTCGAGCCCCAATACGTCACAATCAAGGGAAAATCCAAGGTTCTTGCGGATATCAAGAAGAAAGCCCAGGAGGTGGACACCGTCTTTCTGGCGCCGGACCCGGATCGCGAAGGGGAAGCGATCGCCTGGCATATTGCCCAGGAGTTACACGGCAAGGGTAAGAAAAAGGACGGCAAGGTCTTTCGGGTCTTGTTCAACGAAATCACGGAATCGGCGATCAAACGTGCGCTGAAGTCGCCGGGCGAGATCGATATCAAGCTGGTGCAGGCGCAACAGGCCCGCCGCGTGCTTGATCGCATCGTCGGGTACCAGGGCAGCCAGTTGTTGTGGAAAAAGGTCCGCCGCGGCCTCAGCATGGGGCGGGTCCAGTCAGTGGCGGTTCGGCTCATTTGCGATCGAGAGAAGGAGCGCGAAGCGTTCCGGGCGGAAGAATACTGGTCCATCGTCGCGCTCTTGAGCGGGGTGAATCCTCCAGCCTTCGAGGCGAAGTTACATTCCGTCAACGGGCAGGACGCGGACATCGGCACCAGTGAACAGGCCGATCGCATTCTCCAAGCCGTGCAGGGGAAAGCGTTCGTGGTTCAATCGATTGAGCGGAAGGAAAAGAAGCGGAACCCTGTGGCGCCGTTTATTACCAGCCGGCTTCAGCAGGAGGCTGCCAGGAAACTGCACTTCACGCCCAAGAAGACCATGACTCTGGCGCAGCAGCTCTATGAAGGGGTAGAAATTGGCGCGGAAGGTCAGACCGGCCTCATCACCTATATGCGAACGGATTCGCCGAGAATTTCACAAGAGGCGACTGAGGATGCCAGGGCGGTGATTGGGGAGCGATTCGGGGCGGAGTATCTGCCGGCCACGCCGAATGTATACAAGACGCAAAAGGCCGCGCAGGAAGCCCATGAAGCGATTCGTCCAACCGTCGCGGCTCGTGATCCGGAATCGATCAAGCAGTACCTCGAGCAGGATCAGTATAACCTCTATAAGCTGATTTGGAACCGATTCATCGCGTCGCAGATGGTTCCCGCTATTTTGGACGTCACGCGGGTGGATTCGAGTCCCGTCGGGACTGCGGATCGTTATGTGTTTCGCACGACCGGGACCGTCGTCAAGTTCCCGGGACATACGGCGGTGTATCTTGAAGGAACCGATGCGGTCCTGCCTTCGCAGAAGCCGAAAAGCGAGCAGGAGTCCGAAGATGAATCAGATCGTCAACTCCCGGTCCTGAGTGAAGGCGAGTCGTTGCGTCTCGTGAGCCAAGAGGGCCAGACCGCACCGGGCTTGGTGTCCAAACAACACTTCACGCAACCACCACCGCGATACAATGAAGCACTGTTGATTCGAGAACTGGAAGAGAAGGGCATCGGACGTCCGTCGACCTATGCCACCATTATCTCGACGATTCAGGACCGGAAATATGTCGAGAAGCTTGAGGGGAGGTTTCTGCCGACCGAAACCGGGCGAACGGTGAATGACTTTTTGTTGAAGGGCTTTCCGGATCTCCTGGACACCGAATTTACGTCCCACATGGAAGAACAACTCGACGAGGTTGAGGAGGGCACGAAGCCCTGGGTCTCGGCAGTGCGGGAGTTTTATACTCCGTTCGTGAGAGAAATGGAGCTGGCGCAGAGTATTCCGGGGCCCAAAGATACCGTCGAGCCCCCGACGAACCTGCCCTGTGAAAAGTGCGGCCGCATGATGGAGATCAAGTGGGGACGGAACGGCAAGTTCCTGGCCTGTCCTGCGTACAAAGAAGACCCTCCGTGCAAGAATACGCAAAACTTTGAACGATTGCCGGATGGGACCATCAAGATCGTTCCCAAGCTCGAAGAAACGACGGACGAGAAATGTGACAAGTGCTCCAGTCCCATGGTCGTCAAATCGGGGCGCTTCGGCAAGTTTCTCGCCTGTTCCGCCTACCCGGAATGTAAGACGACCAAAGCCATCGCATTGGGCGTGAAATGTCCCCAACCAGGTTGCGGTGGCGATCTGGTTCAGAAGCGTACGAAAAAAGGCCGAAACTTCTACTCCTGCGGGCGTTACCCAGAATGTGAATTCGCGCTCTGGGATCGCCCCATCAATAAGCCATGTCCCACGTGCCACGCTCCCTTCCTTATCGAGAAGGTCAGCAAGCAGGCCGGCCGCTCTGTGCAGTGTCGTAACGAAGAGTGCGGGTATCGCGAAGCGGGATAACCGGTCTCGGCGTATCTCTGGGCTCTGTAGGTCGAGTCACCTCCTCACCTCTGTTCACCTCCCCGCGTGTCAAAACTCTGACCCCACTGTGCGTTCACGATAGACTCGCGCGGTTGTTCTGATGAAGGGAATGAGAAGCGTTCTCGACGAAGTTGATAACCCTCCTCATTACTACGTACTTCTCTTGTTGACAATCGCTTCGAGAATCTCTAAGTAAGGAGTAGGATATGTTCAGTGAGGATGGAGCGACCAGGGCCATCCGACTCGGGATTCAGAGGGTGTTCACGGCCGGAAGGAGGGACATATGAAAGCGAAACAGGGTGTGATCGAATTGCTGAATAAAGTGCTGACGGCTGATCTCACCGCGATCAATCAATATTTCGTCCATGCGAAGATGTGCGCGAACTGGGGATACGAGCGGCTTCACCACAAAGTGAGGGAGCGTAGCATCGATGAGATGAAGGATGCCGACGAATTGATCAGCCACATTTTGTATCTTGAGGGCGTGCCCAACGTTCAGCGGATGAATACCGTGCATATCGGAGAAACGGTTGCTGAGCAGTTGAAGCTCGATCTCAAGGCCGAACAGGAAATGCTGACGTTGTTGAGCGACGGGGTCACCCATTGTGCAAAGGTCGGTGATTTTACAACCAGGCACATGCTTGAGGACATGGCCAAAGATGTAGATGCGCATATCGACTGGATCGAGACGCAAATGGAGACGATCAAACAGATCGGTCTCGAGAATTATCTGGCCGAGCAGATTAACAAGGACAGCTAACGAAGCGCCAGATCGGCGTGGTTATGGGGGCAGGGATGAAAGCGAAAGAGGGAGTTCTCGAGATTCTGAATAAGGTGTTGGTCAGCGAGCTCACGGCGGTGCACCAGTATCTGCTGCACGCGGCACTCTGCAAGCATTGGGGATATGGTCGACTGCACGAGCATTATAGCCACTTGGCGCAAGAGGAAGTCAGCCATTCCTCAGGCCTTATCGATCATATCTTGTTCCTCGGTGGCGCCCCGGCAATGGATCGTCTGGATGCGGTAGCCGTGGGCAAGAAGGTGCCGGAGTTGTTCGAGGCTGACTTGGCGTTCGAGCGCGAAGATGCAGATGCATTGCGAGGTGGAATCGTGCACTGCGTGAAGGTCGGGGATTACACCACGCGACATCGGTTGGAGGAAATGATCGTCGATACTGAAGAGCATATCGAGTGGTTTGAGACCCATCTTCGCACGATCTCGCAGGTAGGGCTGGAGCGATATCTGGCCGAGCAGATTGCAGGCAAGTCGTAACTGACCTCTCTCATCCCACGCCGGTCGGCGTTTCTTGAACAGAAGTGCCGATCGGCCTGCCACTCTTTTTTCCTAACAATTCTCTTATCCCTCGGCCTGGCATGCCAGCCGGTTTTTTAGCCGGTTCCAGGTATGGCCGCAGTGCGCCGGTCTGCAGGAACGTGTGTGCAGACGGTCCTGCAAGCCGGTGCTCGATCACGGCCTCCCAGTCTACGCAGAACTGTCGGATGAGGAGTACCGGAATGGATGAATACCCTGGCGGGGTTGCTGCCGGATGTGGCGCATCCGTAACTCCATCGGGGAGTGTCCGGTCGCTCGCTTGAAGAAATGACTGAAGGCGAATTGGTCACTGAACCCTAAGCTCGCCGCGATTTCTGGCAGCGTCTGACCGCTGGTGCGAAGCAGTCTACTCCCGCGCTCGATCCGGTACCGGCGCAGATAAGTCGAAAAGGGTTCGCCCATCATTTTGGAGAACAAATCGGAACAGTATTTTTCTGAGTAACCTAGGAATTGTGCCAGCTCTTTGAGACTCATTCCTCGGTGGAGATTGTCGCTGATGAATGCTTTGATGCGCGCAGGGAGTGTAGGCGGAGCAGGAAGATATGACCCATGTGAGAGGATGGTATGTGACAGGTTGAAGAGATCGCAGACGAGAGCACGCAGTTCGTGCTCTGTTCGGACTTGCTCCAATCGATCCGCCCATTCGGGTGACTGTGTTCGAAGCTCGGCAGCAAGCATGTGTAGACGGTCTGCAAAATGTGGTGATGGAGAGGATTTGGTCGTCATGTGGTGTCTCCTTCCCTGTGCGCTCAGCACGTCCTGAAAGTTGCGGCGGCGGGGCATGGGGCTTCTGGCCCCGCTTCAGTGGATGGGTTGAATAGTGCTCGGTCGTCGGCCTGCTGGCGCGCATCCTGCTCGGAGAGGAAGTCGCAGAATGTGGAACAGAGATCGGGGTCAAATTGGGATCCAGCGGAGGCGAGTAAGGCACGCAGGGCGGTGTGCCATGACGTCGAGCGGGAGGCAATGGTGTCGAACACATCTGCGATAGCCAGGAGTCTGGCCCCGACAGGAATGTAAACGCCTCGAAGCCCATAGGGATACCCAGCACCATCCCATCGCTCATGGTGATGGGCGATCAGCCGTGCTGGTTCGCAGAGAAACGAAAAGGCGGCAAGAAGGGCTGCGCCATCCCTGGGGTGACTTTGGAGGAGGGCATAGTCGTGTGATGAATGAGGGACGGTGTCGTCGCGGAGGTGCCCTGGTAGTGTCAGCAGTCCGATGTCGTGCAGCAATGCCGCATAGTGCAGGTCGAGGCACTGTTGTCGGTCCAGACCGATGTGTTTGGCAAGCAGGAGGGCATAGTGCGCAGTGCGTTCACCGTGACCGAAGTGGCCGGGGATCGAGGCTTCGATTTGACGGGCTAACCGTTGAAGCTGAATGATGCGAACTGATTCCAGCGCGTCCTGGGAAAGTTCAAGAGTGTCCAGGTTGCCAAGTTGTTGGCAGACCTCCTGGATCAGTTGTGTCGCGGCATTGATTGGGACTGCTGGTCGATGCATGAGATGCCTCCCAAATAACAGAGCCCAGGACCGTGTGGCTCGATCCTGGGCTCTGGGCGAATGACCTCTGGCCTCTGTATGGAGAATAGGTGTTTAGGGTGGGGGCTTATGCCCGTCCCCATGTTTGCCAGCCATGAGCGGTTGTTTCAGGATCCACATTTCATGCAACGGGATCCACATCATCACGAGAAACGACACCATCATGAGCGTATCCCCCGTCAACATCGTCAGGACGAAGATCGGAGATACATAACTGATGAGCCAAGGGGAGACCAAATCGAGCCCTACCCCGGCGAACGAGAGCCACGAGATCCATACCTTCGTCGCGTGACTTGCATTTGTCAGATACAGCACATGAACGAGGATCATGAACACCACCGGCATGGTGAACAGGTGAAAGTGTGTGACTTCCGCCAATTCACGAAACGACATTGGTTCGCCGAAGGTGGCATCGGAGCCGCGATAGTGAGCAGCAATCCCTTGGGGGGAGAGGCCGGTCATGCTGTGAGCCCAGAAGAACGAAAAAAGAAACCCCACTAGCATGAGAAAGAGGAATTGCGTGTACAGCAGCCTGATGTGACGATCCGAATCACGCAGGCGGAATCGGGTATTGAAATTTCGCATGCCAGTGCAGAGCCTCGACGTCCTTAGTTGCCGAACAGGGTCCCCAACAGCCCTCGCTCGGCCTTCTGCACTGCCACGGTGTCGCTGCCCAAGCCGGCCGGCTTCAAATAAAACTCGTCAACCAGCACCAAAACTCGTTTGACGCCGGCGTTCATTGAACGGACGGACATGGTTGCGCCGCTGATGTTGATAATGTCTTTGTTGATGCGGATGGGGTCCGAGACGGTCTTGCCGTCATACTGAGAGTTGAATCGCTTCTTTCCAACTTCGCTGCCCTTTGCATCTCGAAACACTAGCAATTCGACATCGGTACAATTGCCTTTGGCATCCACACCAACCATATACGTCATGGGCTTATATTTGCCGATGGTGTTGTGGATCATGGCATATCCATCGACCTTGCCTCCAGTCTCTCCGATATACAGGTCGAAGGAGTCTTCCGGGAACTTCCAGCCGATGCGTTGTTCGATCAGTTCTTTTTTGTCTTGCGCGAGGCGAATCATTTCCTTGCGGACATGTTGAGATTTCGGGAGGATGGTCTTGACGGCCTCCTCCTCCGTCATGAACTCTTCGTACTTGAAGTCGTCGTCTTTCAGAAAGCGGCGCAATTCGTTGTCCCAAACTTTCTCCGTTGCCAGAGCCGGGATTGATGAGGTCATCAGTAAGACGATTGTGATCAAGGTGCGGTACGCACTCACTGTACTGAACATCCGTGCTCCTTCAATTTGCTGTTCAAGCGGTTCTGCACATCAGTCATGACTTCAGCAGAGGGCTCAGTATCGGTCCAGCCGAAGAGGCGTGATCCGCCGCGGAAGGCCCACCGCTGTCGCTCTTCGATGAAACCTATTTTGGTTACGTCGTCCAGCCGTTTGACTGTCAGGGAAATCCGGGACCGATCTCTGCTGTCTCCCAAGTCTCGTTGGAAAGCACCAAAGGTCCGTCCCGGCATCGAGATTTCAAGCCATGCCGTGTCGATCACGCCTGCAGTCTTATCCTGCCGGGCAATCGCACGATCTTTGACTGCCTCAAGCGCGGCCTCCCAGGCATGGTCGTAACTGCAGACGGCGAATCGTTCTTGCGTGCCGCCCATCGCTGCGCAAGCGGTCAAGAGCGAGGGAAGCAGAATGAAGCTGAGTCTGCGGTGGCGTTGTGTCATACCATCTCATTCAGTTCAGCCAGGCCATCCCGATCGGGACGGCCTGGCCGAGAATCCGGTTAGAAGTACGTGGCTGCTTGGATCAAGAACCCGTTTCCATTCATGGGGCTGCCTGCAGTGCCGAGATCCCCGGCGGCGACAAGCCCCTTGGCGTCTTTCTGGGTGTTGAATTGCCAATCGAATTTGATCACCGTGTCTTCGATCGGCCGGAAGTTCAGGCCGAGGGTCAAGCGCTCAAGCTTCCGCTGGCCACCAAGTGCGTTCTGCTTGGTGCGATCGTCGGTGTCCGTGTTGACCTGTTCCCACCGGACGACTGCTGTGAATGTAGAGGCGTCGGTGAAACGGCTGGGGGCCCATTTTTTGAGGAATTCCGGCATGAAGTGATAATTCCCCTGAACGTAATACCCTTGCATGCCGGCTGGTCCGATGGCCCGGTTGGCCACGCCCGTCGCATTGTTGTTGCTGATTCTGGTCCAGGCCGACTCACCGATGATTTCAAACGGGCCTTTTTGGAGCGTCCAGTCCAATGCAAACATATCGATGTATCCCGCGCCCACGGCTCCGGCCGCCGGCTTGTATGCTCCATGGTATCCGGATCCGGCGATTTCAATGCCTAACATCGGGCTGAAGGCGACGCGGCCCACGACGGCCTTGTTGTCATCGCGATCCCGAGAGACACTGCCACGCGCGCTACGTACCCCAAGGTCTGTAATCCCACCGGCGGTCTGGCTCATTCCATTGACGGCATAGACTTCATAGTCCAGCTTCGACCGTGACGAAGGATACAAGGTTCCGTAGATACCGGCTCCTGCCTCAAACCAGGTGCTGGGAATGACAATGCGGGATACCATCGGTCGATCAACAAGATCGTTGAGCGGGGAGTCGTGCAGCAAGTTAAATTTGCCGACCGGCATGAGCAGAATGCCGGCGCGGAGGTTGATGGATTCGTCGATCAAATAGTCCAATTGGGCGAATTCGATCTGCATAGATCCATCGCCGCTCTGCGGGGCATTCTGGCCGCCGCGTTCGATCTCGATTTCAGTGGCAAACTTGATGTGGTCGGTAATGTCGGCATAAATAAAGGGTACCAGCCGTTGCTGACCGAATGAATTGCGGCTGGGGTTGTCCAGGTTCTGACGGGACAATGAGTTGTACATCACATCGGCGTACCCACCGACCGTTGCCTTCGGTGCACTCAAGAAGGGTTTGGCGTACAGGAGTTTGCCGGACCCGGTCGATCCGAATCCCAATGGAATTTTTTCCTCGCCCGGTCGACCTACGCGAATGTCGGTCATGGGGCCGGTCGCAACAGGGTACTGTGGGGCCGAGCCGGGTTCGGTTTGGCCCTGCTGCATGCCGCCTTCACGCCGTTCGTGTTCTTTCAATCGTTGCTCGACCGCTTCATCAACCAGCTTTTTGATGTCCTCCGGGGTCATGTTTTCCGCCAGTGCCGGCATTGCCGACAGACCGACCAACAGGAACGCCCCGAGGAATGCCCGCATTTTCATGGGTATCCTCCGTCTGCGAGTAAGGTTGTGGGATGACTCGGGACTCGGCGGTCTCTGGTCTGTTGAAAAAACATGCATGTGAGCTTGACGTCTTCGATGAGTGTAGGTGAGAAGACCTCCTTCCATAAATCGGATCATGCCGGCACCGTTCCCCAGCCTTCGATCGCGGTGAACGGAATCACGACGATACGTTTGCAGCGTTTACACTTGAGCTCGAGGCCTTGCCCGCGAACCTTTGCGATCAATTGACCGCACTCGCAGCGTGTTTCACTGTCTTGGCCGCAGGGTCTCGCTAAGTTATTGTGCGCAGTCATGAGGATTCGGTGTCCAAGTTTGTGAAATTGAGAACGATTATTAATATCCCGATCGATATCTGATTGTCAAGCCTGTCGTTCGCTCTCCGGACGTGGGAATAATTGCAATTTGCAGGGAGGCCGGAGAATATGGCGGTCTATTGGGATCACGCGCAAAGGAGACGCCGGATGAATCGACATAGGTCCGTCAAACTCTCTGGAACATCTGCCTCGACCGCTCTTGAACGTTCCCCCTCTGCGCAGGCAGGGCTGATTACGACCATGGTCGTCCTCTCCGGCTATCTTCTCATCTTCGCTGGTTGTGCCGGACCGACGCGCACTCCCTCTCCGGTAGTCGTAAAAAGAACGCAGATGCAGATGGGAACGCTGGTGACGATCACGTCGGTAGCACCGAATCGCCAGGTGGCCCAGGCTGCAGCCTCGGCAGGATTTCAGGAAATCCACCGCTTGGAAGGGTTGTTGAGTACGTGGATTGAGAGCAGTGAGCTTTCTCGCGTGAATGCCGCAGCAGGAAAAGAAGCGGTGACGGTTAGTCATGAGACGATACAGGTGCTGAAGGATTCGGAGAAGATCGCCCAATTGACGGATGGGGGATTCAATATTCTCGTTGGTCCTGCTGTTGATGCGTGGAGCGTGCTTGACCGCCAAGAGGTTCCGTCTGACGCAAAATTGGCTGAGCTTCGCCCCCTCACCGACCGGACTGCGCTGTACCTCGATGAGGAGCGAAGGGCGGTCAGGCTGGCCAAGGCTGGTATGCGAGTCGACGTAGGGGGCATCGGCAAGGGGTATGCTGCCGACATGGCCGTGGGGGCGATGAGAAAGGTCGGCGCAATTGCGGGGGTCGTTGCTCTATCCGGTGATATTAGGACATTCGGGCTGCTTCCCGATGGACGAACGTTTCCCTTTGGTATCCGGCACCCCCGGCGAGAAGAAGCCGTGCTGGCGTATATTGACCTTCAAAATGAGGCGATTTCAACTGCCGGGGACTACGAGCGATATTTTGAGCGCGGCGGGGTGCGATACCACCATATTCTGGACCCAGCGACCTTGCAGCCGGCGCGGGACTGCCAGAGCGTGACGGTCGTGGCACCTGACGGGGTAACTGCAGATGGATTGGATACAGGCATTTTTGTCATGGGGCGGGCGCGTGGTATGGCGTTGGTCGAACAGATGCCTGGCGTCGGAGCCGTCATCGTGGATCGCGACGGCAAGGTGTGGGTCTCATCCTCTCTTCGTGGGCGAGTGAGGATGAATGAAGAGTCTGTCGGCCGATGAGATACTCGTGCCGCGATGTCCGTTGCTGAGTCGACATCGGGTCTTCCCTGTTACGTCGTAAGTGGAGAGGCAGTAACCGAG
>ERZ1645185.162-NODE-162-length-28476-cov-4.750044_pt1 | contig 28476 bp, 18 predicted proteins | sample MGYA00575351_ERZ1645185 | MGnify/ENA primary metagenome ERZ1645185 (study PRJEB40838, sample SAMN11284767) | freshwater sediment metagenome | isolation source: river sediment | host: Sediment | place: India: Jana village, Kanpur | collected 2015-12-17 ... | reverse complement strand
GGGGGATGACGGAAACCGTCAGCCACCCCATACAATCCTATCTGCATCTTCAGGGTACGCCCGGCGCGATGGGCGTGCCGGCGCCCGAATATGAAATCGACGTTCGCGACGAGGAGGGCGTTTCCGTCGAGCCGACGGACGACGGCGCATCGGGGCGGCTCTTCATTCGCGGGGTGCCGGGCATCTCCTTGTTCCTCGAATATCTGAACGACCCCGAGGCGACCGACGGCTGCTTCGATGCGGACGGCTGGATGGATACCGGCGATATCGTGAAGGTACGCAGCGACGGCCAGCTCGTTTTCGGAGACCGCGCGAAGGACATGCTGAAGGTCGGCGGCGAGAACGTCGCGGCTTCCGAGATCGAACGCGTGATCGTCGCCATGGACGAAGTGGCCGAAGCCGCGGTCGTGGGCAAGGCGCACGACTTCCTCGGCGAGGTTCCAGTGGTGTTCGTTATCCCCTCCGGTTCCGCCTCTACAGGGCTTGAGGAGAGGGTTCGCGCGCGCTGCGAGACCTTGCTCGCAGATTTCAAAGTGCCTCGCCAGGTCATCCTGACGGACGCGCTGCCGCGCTCGCTGATGAACAAGGTCGCGAAAAAGGAACTGCGCGCCCGTCTCGAAGGGCTGTGAAATCAGGTTCGTTTGAAGAAAAGGCAATTGTTATGACTGGAAATGCGCAAATCGTCGGCGTGGCGATGACTCCGTTCAGCAAGCCGAGTGCGGGCGAGATTTATTACGATATCGGTGCGCGCGCGGCGCAGGCCGTATTGAAGGATGCGGGCCTCGACTATGGCGACGTTCAGCAGGCCTACGTCGGCTACATGTACGGCGATACCTGCTCCGGTCAGCGGGCGCTCTATGAGCTGGCGTTGAGCGGCATCCCGATCATCAATGTGAACAACGCCTGCGCCACCGGGTCCACTGCGCTCTATCTTGCACGGCAGGCGGTCGAGACGGGTGTGGCCGATTGCATACTTGCGCTGGGTTTCGAACAGATGGTGCCCGGCGCTCTGGGCGCTGTGTTCAACGATCGCCCCTCGGCGATGGAGAAGTTTCTGGAAACCGTCACGGCACTGCAGGGCCATGAGGTTTCGGGCGTGCCGACGGCGGCGCTCTTCGGGGCCGCCGCGCATGATCACATGGCGAAGTACGGAACGAAGCCGGAAGCCTTCGCGCAGATCGCGGTCAAGGCGCGGCGCCACGCGCATCGCAATCCCAATGCCGTGTTTCGGGATGAACTCACTCTCGAACAGGTGATGGAATCGCCGATGGTCTACGCGCCGCTCACGCGCTACCAATGCTGTCCGCCGACGACGGGCGCAGCGGCGGCCGTGGTCTGTTCGGAGCGTTTCGCCAGGAAGCACGGGCTTGCCGGGGTGGAAATTCTGGCGCAGGCGATGACGACGGATTTACCCGGCGTTTTCGATGCGAAGAGCGGCATGAGCCTTGTCGGCTATGAAATGGCGGCTAAGGCGGCGCGGAGCGTTTATGAAGCGTCCGGTGTCGATGTCGCCGATATCGATGTCGTCGAACTCCACGACTGCTTCACCGCGAACGAACTGGTGGCTTACGAAGCCCTCGGCCTCACCGCGCCGGGTACGGCCGAGAAGTTCATCGCCGATGGGGACAACACTTACGGCGGCAAATACGTCACCAATCCCTCGGGCGGCCTCCTGTCTAAAGGTCATCCGATCGGAGCGACGGGCCTTGCCCAATGCGCCGAACTCGTCTGGCAGCTTCGCGGTGACGCTGGTGCCCGGCAAGTGAAGGGCGCGCGGATCGCGCTGCAACACAATCTCGGCATCGGCGGCGCGTGCGTTGTCACGCTTTACGGGAATGCGTGATCGGACATGAACAGATGTGCGTCCCGCCAATCACCGGCAGGATGAGGCCGAGAGAGGGAGCGCCCCCGGTGCGATTATCGTATCCACGTCTTATGGGTTATGCGCTCGGGGCTTTCGGCACCGGGGTCTTTGCGACCGTGCCGACCGTGCTCCTTCTCTATTTCTGCACTGAAAGCCTGAAGATGGCGCCTGCGCTGGCGGCAACGGTGGTGTTGCTGCCGAAGCTGTGGGCCCTGGTCTGGGATCCGGCAGTCGGCCTCTGGTCGGACCGCGCGCAAACGGCGATTGGCCGCCGCCGTCCCTTCCTGCTCGCCGGGAGCATCGGCGTGCCGCTCACCTTCTTCGCCTTGTTCGCGTGGCCCTATCCGCAGGGGAACGCAGCATTTGTCGGGGTTGCCCTCCTCTATTTCCTGCTGACGAATGCCTATTCACTGTTCGCCGTGCCGTTCATCTCGATTCCTGCCGAGATCAGCGAGGATGCGGCCGAGCGCGAGCGTGTTGGCGCATGGCGGATCGGCTGCGCGATGATCGGAACGCTCATCGGCGCCGGTCTTGCGCCAATGCTGGTGCGTGCCGGCGGCAGCGGCCGCGACGGCTATGTCTTCATGGCGATCTGGGTCTCGCTGATCTGCTGCGCAGGTATGTTCGCAGCCTTTTTCGCCACCCCCTCGGCAACGGGCACGAGAACCGCGCAGGCATTGAGCTTGCGTCAGGCGATATCGATCCTCCTCGCCGAACGTCCCTTTCGCAGGCTGGCAGCCGCTTACGTTCTTCAGCTTACGGGTGTCGGGATCGTTTCCGCACTTACGCCCTACTGGATCATTCAGGTGGCCGGACGCACGGAAGACAGTGTCGGCACGGCGCTTGGGATCATGCTCAGCGTGACCATTCTCTCGACACCGGTTTGGGCGTGGGTCGTTCGTCATATGGGTGCGCGCTGGGTCATCTCCGTAGCAGCGCTTTTCTTTGGCGTCGCCACGCTCGGCTTCCTTGCCGTGCCGCCGGCCCCGGTCCTGCCGAGCCTGCTGCTGTATGCGCTGATCGGCTTTCCGTTCGCGGGGCTTCAGGTGGGGCCGTTCGCACTTGTCGCGCATCTGACGCACGCAGCGGGAGAGGCGCGCGGCAATCGTGCGGGGCTTTTCACGGGGGTCTGGACAGCAAGCGAAAAACTCGGACTTGCGCTTGGGCCCGGTGTTGCCGGCCTCGGGCTTGCGGTGGTCGGCTTCCAGGCAGGGGCACCAGTTCAATCGCAGGAGGCCTTGTGGGGCCTCACCGTGCTGCTTGCGGCCGCGCCGAGCCTGTTCGTCTGGGCCAGTCTTCCCTTTGTCAGGAAATGAAGAGCGGAAGCAGCACGATGAACGAGACGCCCGTCACGATGATCGCGGCTTTCACGATCCGCGATGCGGAAACCTACCGCCGGTATGCGAAGTGCTTCTTCCCGCTGCTCAAGAAGCATGGCGGCCGATTCATCACCTACGATGATGCCACGGTGACGCTGGAAGGAACCTCTCCCGGCGGCCGTTTCGTCATGTTCCGCTTTCCAAGCGAGGAAGCCGCGCGGCGTTGGTACAACGATCCCGAATACCAGAAGCTTTCCAAGCATCGCCGCGCTTCGACGGATGCGAGCTTTCTAACGATGGTGCATGAAGCCCTGCCGCAACCGTGAGCCTCGCAGGGGTGACGGAAGCCACCGCTCTCCTCGATCGGCCGGGTCGCCGATGTTATGCGCGGAGCCCATCGGCGCGCGGGTCAGGCGATAAAGATGATCTGAGCCGCTGGCGCGGCGCAATCCGTTTTACCCTTTAGCGAGACCGACTTACCCAACACCGTTGCTGGCCCATTTCGGTGCTTTGTGGTGTCCTCTGCTCGGCGCAGAATCGGGACATTCCCGCCAGGAATGTCCAGCCTGATCGTTTCAAAGAGGGAGGGCATCAACCAATGCAGACATTCACTATGAAACTATGGTCAGTCGCCGCGGGCGTCACGGCCGCGGCTGCAGTTGCGACCCCGGCAGCCGCAGCCGATCCGAACGCGCCCACCGTCCCGTCCCCCACGGAGTTCGTCTATCCCACGGGCTTCGACAAGGCACTATCGCTGATGATGGCAGGCGAAGGCGGCGAGAATGGCATTGGTTCGCACCGCGTCTGGCCGACCCTCTCCTTCCCGGCGCTCACCACCGAACAGATCGCCAAGGCGGTCTCCGGCAATTCTCTCGTCATCCCCTATCACTACACGCACCAATACAGCACGGACGGCAAGATCGGCGGCTACAACATTCGCTACGATCCGGTCGACGTGAAGAAGTGTCCGAAGAAGGAAATTCCCGGCGACGGCTTCTTGCTCTATGAAGGCGTGTGCAGCGCGCAGCTGAACGAGCCGGTTACCGGCACCTGGAAAGCCGAGAATGACAAGCTCTGCGTCGATGTCGCATGGGCGGGCAAGTCGCAGATCAGCGGCTGCTATACAATGTTCTTCGTCATGGATAGCGTGGCGCTCGTGAAGCTGGACGGCACCGTTTCCGGCAAGGCGCACGCTCTCAAGAAGGGTGCTGCGCCCGACATGTAGGACGGAACGCGCGTTGATTATCTGTATCTCGGACATTCTGAGCACTGACCAGATCGATCGGCTTGTCAGGATGATGGATCAGCAGACCTTTATCGACGGCCGCGAGACCGCCGGTTGGGCTGCCACCGGGGTGAAGGAAAACCAGCAAGTCGCCGGCGATTCCGCGGACTATTCCGCCATGCAGGCCATGGTTACGGAAGCGCTGGCGGCCAATCGTTTTTTCGCAACGGCTGCGATGCCGCGCGCGATGCGCCCGATCCTCTTCAGCCGCTATCTGCCCGGGATGAGCTACGGTCTCCATGTCGACAACGCGCTGATGGGCGATGCGCCGCAGACGCGCATCGACCTCGCCTTCACGCTCTTTCTTTCGGACCCCGCCGGCTACGAGGGCGGCGAACTGGCGATCGACGAGCCCGCCGGAACGCGGACATTCAAGCTGCCCGCGGGTGCGGCCATCCTTTACCCTGCCAACACGCTGCATCAGGTGAACACGGTCATCTCCGGCCGGCGCGACGTAGCGGTCGGATGGATACAATGCCTCGTGCGTGAGCCCGACAAGCGGCGCATTCTGTTCGAGCTGGAAAATCTCCGGGCGACGATGTTCGCCGAGATGGGAAAGACCGCCGCCTTCGATACGCTGTCGCGCAACACGAGTGACCTCTGGCGCATGTGGGCAGAAACCTGATCCTGCAGGGCGAAGAATAATCCCCGCGTTAAAGTGAACAAACGGTCTGGCATTTGCAGCTCACAACCAGAGCAGGCGTCGGGTGGTAGCCATTGGCAGTTACGAAGCTTGGGCCTCACCGTGTCGAATAGGCCGCGAACGAAAGTGAAGTATAAATAGATCAGCTGAGCGCTGGCCGGAGACAATCTTTTGCAAGGTACGTCGCAGTTCGTTCAGCGCATCGGCTCAATCGTTACCAGATGATCTCGCCGGGATTACCCTTACCCGCTTGCGGGTGCGAATGACCCGCCTAATCCATTGCGGCAGCCAGCAGGCACGAGCACGTTAGCGCAATACGGAATGGGAGGCGTATATGCACTACAGGCTTTCGATCGCAATAACCGCGCTGGGCCTAGCCACACCTGCCTTCACCCAAACCAAACCAGCTGACGTCAAAGTCGAGATGACTACACCTGTCTTCGAGATGTTCCGATTGGCGCCAGGAAAAACCGAAGAGTTCATCCGTAGCATGGCCGTATGGGACAAGGTCAGTATCGCCGGTGGGCAGCCGCCCACGCAACTCTTCCTCCATGCCGGAGGCGAAGGATGGGATGTTTTACTCTACAAACCTCCGCGTCCTAAGCCGACACCCAGCGAGGAGGCTGCGATGGCGGCCAAAATCAAGGAACTTGGCCTACCCACAGGTGCGCTCTATTTCGTAAACGTGCGCGAACAAATGGCTGATCACGTTCACTTCGAGGCGACGGGGCCGGTCACGGCTGCCCAGTGGGTCGCCGAGATCGATCGCCAACGCGCCGAAAGGCAGATCGTTCGATAGTTATACTGCATGACGGGAGGGACTAAAAAATCAGTTTCGACGCCGCTTGCAGGATCGCTTTGGCCAGGGCGCGGTCGACCACCAGCTTCGTTGGCCGCGATCGGTACAATGTCTCGGCGATGTCGATCCGCTGGCAAGCCTCCACCGCCGCCGATTCCCGGCCAACAAGACGTCCACCTCCCACGACTTCGCGATGATCTGCGCCGGCGTGAATCGTTGACCTCTCATACGACTCTCCATTCCTTCGCCCTCCCCGGGGGCTCACTTCAGAAATGGACCATTTTTCTCAAGGCGGACCAATGAACGAAGGAGATTCCTTCGTAGCCCGCCAAAAATCAAGGGTTTAGAACGTTTTGGGAAGAAGGGATGGTGCCGCTTAGGTGACTCGAACACCTGACCCCATCATTACGAATGATGTGCTCTACCGGCTGAGCTAAAGCGGCTTGATCCCGGAAACGGCGGACCCCTTAACAGTGCGCGTGGTGCAAGACAAGCGCAAGCTGCACTTCGGCCTATGCAGCGAGACTGGTGGTGAAACTGTGCACGGCCTGCTGGAGCGCGGCAAGCTCGTCATCGACGCTGCGGAACGAGGTTTCCACCATGTCCATTTCAGAGGCCATATCCTCGGTCGTCTGGCGGATGCGGGCGATGGCGTGGGACATGGCGTCGGCGGAAAGCGCGGTTTCATCGACGGAGCCGCTGATCGTGGTGACCGTGGCGGCCTGACCGTCCATCGCGGTGCGGATACTGTCGGCGGAGACGCGGACGCCGTCCACGGTGCGCCGGATAGCGCCGTTGGCGTTCACGGTGTTGCGCGTCGCTTCCTGGATCGCGGCGATCTTGGCGGCGATCTCGTCGGTGGCGCGCGCGGTCTGGCCGGCGAGCGATTTCACTTCGGAGGCGACGACGGCAAAGCCGCGGCCGCTTTCGCCTGCACGTGCCGCTTCGATCGTGGCGTTCAGCGCGAGAAGGTTGGTCTGCCCCGCAATGTCGCGGATCAGGCTGACGATCGATTCGATTGCCTGCCCGTGGCTTTCGAGCATGGAGACGGTGGCGGCGGCTGCGTCGGCCTGTGCGGTCGCCTCATTGGCGATGCCGGTGGTGGCATCGACATCGCGGCGGGTTTCCTCGATGACGCGAATGAGGCTCGCGGTGGTCTCGGCGGCCTGACGCATCGCGACGGCGGACTGCTCGGCAGCGGACGAGACCTCGGCAGCGCTGCCCAGCATTTCACGCGAGCGCCGCGCTGCGGCCTGCGACCGCTCGCGCAGCGCGCGGCTTTGCGCACCGGCGCGCTCGACGACGGCGGCGATATCCTGCCGGAAGCGATTGGCCTGCTCGCGCAGCAGCGTATCGATCCGCGCCCGCTCGATGTCATGAAGCGCCGCAGTCAGCACGCTGGCTTCGTAAGAGGCGAGGCGCATCAAGGCTGTCGTGGCCCGCAGAAGCTGGGCAGGGTCGGCCGCGAGTGTGCCGGTCAGGTGCCTCAGCACAGCCTCGTCGCTCGCCTGATAGCTTGCCAGCACGACATGGTAGGGAATGCCGTGTCGATCCATGGCGCGCGCGGCGGCGACCAGCCGCTCACCGAATGCCGCACCAAAAGGGTCACACCATTTCTCGCGCGCATAAGCCACGCCTTCGGCGAACTTGCGACCTTCGGTGTCCGCATGTGCATGGCCGGGTGCGAGCCGGGCAAAATGATCCAGATAGGTGCGCACGAAAGCTTCTATTTGCGGCTCCACATGCGGCCAGAATTCGGCGAGCGTCGCGACAAGTGTCCCATCGGGATCAACGGCTTGACGCCGGTCCGCCACGTTGAGCTGCGGTGTCGACGGTGCCGATACGATCACGCCGGCTCCGCCTGATTTCGCCCAGTCCTGAATTGCCCGTGTCACCCACTGCACCCCTGAATCAACTGATGCGCGGACGCTAGCGGAGATTTGTTAACGAGGCTTTGACCATGCGGTGGATAGGGCGGCGAAACAGGCTGTTAACCATTATTCAACCGCTTCGCGGGCATGGTCCGCACTGTTCAGCACAGCGGGGCGATTGGGTTCGAAAATGAGCGACATGAGCGAAGACTTTCTCGATCTTTCCGAACCGGATTTCGAGGCGCCGCCGATTTTCGCCGACCAGGACGAGCGGCGTATGCATGTGCGGGCCTATAACTACTGGGCATCGCTGCTGCGTGGCCGCGAGTTTCCGAGCGTTACCGACCTCGATCCCGCGAGCCTCGACGATTTCGGGCCGCACTCGATCCTGCTCGATTTCACAGAAGACCGCGAGAACCCGCGCCTGCGCTACATCGGGACGCTGCTGCGCGAAGAATGCGGGCTTTCGAGTGCCGATATCGCGCTCGACCACGTGCCGAGCCGCTCGCTTGTCTCGCGGCTCACCGACCATTTTTTCGAGATCATCGCCAATCGCGCGCCGATCGGCTTCGAGGCCGAGTTCGTATCGCAGCGCGGCAACAACACGTTGTATCGCGGCATTCTGATGCCGCTCTCCTCTGACGATGACAGCATCGATTTCATCTACGGCGTGATCAACTGGAAAGAGTTGGCGGGCGCCGAGTTCGAGGCGCAGTTGGCGTTCGAGGCGCATGAAGCCGACGGTGACGAGCCGATTGTCGCGCACGAGGCCGAAGCCGCGGTTGTCGAACTGGAGCCGGGGGATCTTGCGGGCCGGCTTGCCGTTGCGCGGGCAAACGCCGCTGCGGTGCAGACGGCGGACCAGCGTTCGCGCGCTGCGCTCTACCGGGCACTTGGCAATGCTTATGATTTCCACCTCGCATCACAGGACGATCCCGAAGCGTTCGCAGGGCTGCTTGCGGAAGCGGGGCTGAAGGTTCAGGCGCGGGCGCCGCTGACGGCGGTAGCGAAGCTGGTGTTCGGCGCGGACTACGACAAGACGCGCCTTACCGAATTCGCCTCTGCGCTGGGCGCGGCGGAGCGGGCGGGGATTGCGGCGGGCGGGTTCATCGCGTTCGTGGTGAGCGCCGAGGGCGGTCTCAAGGGACTGGTGCAGCGGGAGCGGGCAGCGCGGGCGAAGCCGGCGGTGAAGCAGACGACCGAGACGGTGCGGGCACGGCTGCGCGCGACCGAGCCGCTTGCGCATCTCGACATCGCGTCGGACGAGGAGTTCGTGCTGCTCGTCGCGAAAAAGAGCGATTCGGGTGGAATCGACGTGCTGGAAGCTGTCCCGCACACCAAAAATCTGCTCGAAGTGGCCCTGAAACGCCTCGCCGCGCGCTGAACTTGCCTCGCAGGAGGCAAAATCGCATAAGGCGGGTCATTCTCTATCCGGAGTATCGAGATGGCGACCACCGCGGCGACTCATGAAGCGCCGAAACCTAAAGTTTCCCGTAACCTTCTGAAATCATTGGAAACGGCTCTCTTCGATCACGCCCTCCCCGGCGAAACGGAGACATTGGGCAAGGATGCGGCCAAGGCGATCGTCGAATTCGCGGCGGGCCTCTTCGAGACGCGCACGCCCGGCGCCCCGGTCATCGAGATCGCCTCGACGGACGGCGAGCCCGGCCGCCGCCGCACGTGGATCGGCATTCTCAACGACGACATGCCGTTCCTCGTCGATTCCGTATCCGCGGCGCTCACACGCAACGGCATCACCATCCACCGCCTGCTGCACCCGATCCTTGCGGTGGAGCGCGACAAGACGGGCAAGTTGAAAGCGCTGGCGCCCGCGCGCGGTGAGGCCGACGGCGGGCTTCGCGAGTCTTTCATCTACGTGGAAGCCGACCGGGTCGGCGCGCGCGGCCGCACCGCGCTTGCGGAAGATCTTGCGCGCGTGCTCTCCGAAGTGCGCGTCGCGGTGGATGACTGGCGCGAAATGCTGACCCGGCTTGCCGATGCACGCATGGAACTCGGCCGTTCGGCGATCCCGGTTCCTGCCGACGAAGTGATGGAAGCCAAGGGCTTCCTCGACTGGCTGGGGCAGGACAATTTCACGCTGCTCGGCGCCTGCGACTACGAGTTCGGCCGTTCGCTCACCGATCCCAAGGTCGAACCGAAGGCGGGTGAAGGTCTTGGCCTGCTGCGCGACCCGGCGTTTCCGCTGTGGCGCGGCGCAGAAGGCTTCGAGGTGCTGCCGCCTGCGCTGCGCGCCTATATGGCGACGCCGACCCCGCTGCTCGTCACCAAGGCGAACACCGTGTCTTCGGTGCATCGCAATGCCTTCTACGATGTCGTCAGCGTCAAGCGGTACAACGACAAGGGCAAGGTGATCGGCGAACGCCGCTTCGCGGGCCTGTTCACGTCTTCCGCGCTCGCCGCCTCGCCGAAATCGATTCCGATCGTGCGCCGCAAGCTGGAACGCGTTGAGGCCGCACTCGGCTTCGACCCTCGCAGCCACACCGGCAAGGCGCTCGCTCACATCATCGAGACGTTCCCGCGCGAGGATCTGTTCCTTGTCGATTCCGAGCGGCTGACCGGCATGGCGCTCGGGATGCTGTCGCTGCTCGAACGCCCGCGCCCGAAGCTGTTCACGCGGCTCGATCCGTTCGGTCGCTTCGTATCGGTGATCGTCTACGTACCGCGCGACGCCTATCACAGCGGCATCCGCGAGCGTGTCGGCGCGATGCTGGAAGACGCCTTCCAGGCGCGGCTTTCACGCTATGACGTGGAGCTTCGTGCCGAGGGCCTGGCGCGCGTCCAATATTATCTCGGCACGACGCCGGGACAGGTACCCGACGTGGACGAAGCCGCGCTCGACGCACGGCTCACCTCGCTGGTGCGTGGATGGGAAGAAGCGCTCGAAACGGCGCTTTCCGAACGCGCCGGCGCCACCCGTGCGGCGCGTCTTGCGCTGAGCCATGGTCGCAGCTTCACGGCCTCGTACCGCGAGCAGTTCAGCGCCGAGGAGGCGGCCGAGGATGTCATGCGCCTCACCGCGCTCGACACCGGCGAAGACCGCGACGTGTTCATCTATCGCCGGCCGGGCGACGCTGAAAACCGTCTGCGCATCAAGATATACCGGCTCGGCGAGATCATTCCGCTGTCCGAAGTGGTCCCGGCGCTCGAAAACTTCGGCTTCCGCGTCATCGAGGAGTATCCGTTCGACCTCGCCGGCGGACGGCTCGGCTGGATCCACGATTTCATGGTGGAAAGCGGCCGCGGCGAAACCATCGACATGGCGTTCGTTAAGGAACGCGCTGAGCCTGCGCTCCGCGCGGTGCTGAAGGGCGACCAGGAAAACGACGTGTTCAATGCACTCGTCGTCGGCGCGGGGCTTCCGATCGGCAACGTCGTCTGGCTGCGCGCCTATTTCCGCTACATGCGGCAGACAGGCGTCTCCTACAGCCAGCAGACCGTGGTGGATGCGCTGCGCGCGCACGGCGCGATCACGGCCGCGCTCGTCGACCTGTTCCGCGCGCGTTTCACACCGGGCCTGAAGGCCCGTGATGCGGCCGTCGCCGAAGCGCGCGGGCGGATCGACAGCGGCCTCGCCGACGTCTCGGCGATCGACGAGGACCGCATCATCAGCCTGTACCGCGACATCATTTCCGCAACGCTGCGTACCAACGCATTCGTGGACGGCGGACCGGAAGCGCTGGCCTTCAAGCTCGATTCAAAATCGGTGCCCGGCCTGCCGCCTCCCGTGCCGTACCGCGAAATCTGGGTCTACAGCCCCCGCGTCGAAGGCATTCACCTGCGCGGCGGCCGCATCGCGCGCGGCGGCCTGCGCTGGTCCGACCGGCGCGACGATTTCCGCACCGAGGTGCTCGGCCTCGTGAAGGCGCAGATGGTGAAGAACGCGGTGATCGTTCCCACCGGCTCCAAGGGCGGATTCTATCCCAAGCAGCTGCCGCCCGCATCGAACCGCGAAGCGTGGTTCGCCGAAGGCCAGGAGTCGTATCGTATCTACATCCGCGCGCTCCTGTCGGTGACCGACAATATCGTCGACGGCAAGGACGTGCCCCCCGCGGGCGTCGTCTGCCACGATGCGCCCGATCCGTATCTGGTCGTCGCCGCCGACAAGGGCACGGCGACCTTCTCCGACATCGCCAATGCGATCAGCGTCGATCACGGGTTCTGGCTTGGCGATGCGTTCGCGAGCGGCGGTGCCAACGGATACGATCACAAGGCAATGGGCATCACGGCCAAGGGCGCGTGGATTTCCGTGCAGCGACATTTCCGCGAACTCGGCATCGACGTGCAGACGGACCCGATCCGCGTGATCGGCGTCGGCGACATGTCGGGCGACGTCTTCGGCAACGGCATGTTGCTGTCGAAAACGCTGAAGGTGGTCGCGGCGTTTGATCATCGTCACATCTTCCTCGACCCCGACCCCGATCCCGCGAAGAGCTGGAAGGAACGCGACCGTCTGTTCAAACTGCCGCGTTCATCCTGGGACGACTACGACAAGAAACTGATTTCGAAAGGCGGCGGTGTTTTCCCGCGCAGCCAGAAATCCATCGCGCTGACGCCCGAGGTGCAGGCGATGCTCGACGTGGACGCGAAGAGCCTGTCCCCGAACGAGTTGATGAACGCAATCCTGAAGAGCCGCGCCGATCTCTGCTGGTTCGGCGGAATCGGCACCTATGTGAAGGCGGTGACGGAATCGAACGCGGACGTTGGCGACCGCGCAAACGACGCCGTTCGCGTCAATGCCGAGGAGATGCGCGTGCGCGCGATTGGCGAAGGCGCCAACCTTGGTGTCACGCAGCAGGGCCGCATCGCGTTCGCGCGTGCTCACGGCCGCATCAACACCGACTTCATCGACAATTCGGCGGGCGTTGATTGTTCGGACAACGAGGTGAACATCAAGATCGCGCTGCAGCCCGCGCTCGCTTCGGGCAAGATGACCATGGCGGCGCGCAACACGCTGCTCGAATCGATGACCGATGACGTCGCCCAGCTCGTGCTGCGCGACAACGTGATGCAAACGCAGGCGATCTCGGTCGCGGAGAGCGGCGGCAGCGGCGCGCTGCCTGCCTTTCAGCGCGTGATCCAGCTGCTGGAGGCGAGCGGCCGGCTGAACCGCGTCGTCGAGAACCTGCCGAGCGACGAGCAGCTGACTCAGCGCGCGCTTGCCGGCGGCGGATTGGAACGGCCCGAACTCGCCGTCCTGCTCGCCTATGCCAAGATGACGCTCTACGACACGATCGTCGACAGTCCTCTGCCTGACGATCCGCTGTTGGTGCAGGATCTGGAAATGGCGTTTCCGCCAGCGGTGCTGAAGGCATTCAAGGCAGGCGTGACCGGCCACCGGCTGCGGCGCGAGATCATTGCGACCAAGCTTGCGAACCAAATCGTCAACCGCGGCGGCATCACGCTCGCCTTCGAACTTTCGGAAGAACAGGGCACCAGCCTTGCCCATGTCGCCTCCGCCTTCGTGATGGCGCGCGAACTGTTCGACCTTCGCGACCTGTGGCGGACGATCGATGCCGCGGCGGTGGACGCACGCACGCACATCGTACTGCACACCAAATCGATCCGCGGCCTTCGCACGCAGATGGCGGATGCGCTGCGTGCGTCTGCGCCGGGAGACCAACCCTCCCAGTGCATCACCGCGTGGAAGAGCGGGATTCAGCGGCTGTCAAAACAGCTCGACAAGCTGCTCAGGCCGGAACCGCGCGCGCAGGTCGAGCGGCTGCGGCAGGAACTGCTGCGTGATGGCGCACCGGGCGACATCACCGAGCGTCTGGTGGAACTCGACGGTCTCGACGGGGCGATCGGCAACGCCAAACTTGCAGCCGAACTCGGCGTCACCGAACGCGCGATCGCGGATGCCTATACGCGCGTCGGCGAAATGCTGGGGCTCGACTGGGCAAAGGGCGTCACCGCGCAGCTCCAGCCATCCGACCCATGGGAGCGATTGCTTATCGCCGGGCTGTTGCGCGATTTCGAGCAGCTGCGCATCGACCTCATCAAGCGCCAGACGAAGAAGGGCGGCGATCCCGTGAAGGCGGTCGAGGTGTGGAGCGCGGCCAACCCGGCCGTCATCCAACGCCTGGCGGATGCGACGGCGCGGGCGCGTAAGGCCGGCGTCGTCACCACCGCGATGCTCGCGCACCTCGGGAGCCAGGCTCGGGCACTGCTGGTCTCTTCGTAGAAACGCAGCATTCGGCCGTTCGCGCCGCCGCGCTTCGCCGCAAGTTCAGGCACTGTTCACGCCGCGCGGCGTTGGGTAAGGGTGTGGCTGCCGTCCACGAGCGGACGGCGGCGGAAAGGAACGCGATGATTCGTCTGGCTATGGTTGCGGCGATAGGAATGGTGGGCGCTGCGGTGTCGGGTACGGCACTGGCGCAGGCTGCCCAGACGGACAGCGCACCGCCTGCAAGCGCGCCGGCCGAAAGCAAACCGCCTGCGACCAACAGCGGCGTTCTGAAGCGCGTACCGCTCGATCAGTGGATGCCGGAAAACTGCCCGAATCCTGAGCGCCGCGGCGAGATCGTCGTATGCGGCCGCCCCGATGAGGAACCGACGGTGGAAACGCCGCCGGAGCCCGGCGAGCCGGGAACTGACGTCCCGAGCGAGCGGCTGAAGCTTACCGAGCCGGGGAATGTCGCCCCGAGCAGCGCGTGCAGCGCGGTCGGCCCCGCGGGCGATGTCGGCTGCAGCCGGAACGAATACGAGCAGTGGCGCCGTGAGCGTCAGCTGCAGAAGGCGCGCGAGAAGGTTCCGGAGCCCAAGTAGGGGCCCTTTTAGAAATCCAGCTTGTCGTAGTGCGCGGGGGGCGAGAGGCCGTCCATGCGCTCGGAAAGAAGCGCGCGAAACGTTGGCCGGGATTTGATCGCCGAGTACCATTGTTTCGCTGTCGCATGGCCCTGCCATTCGAGCGCGGAGAGATAGTCCACCACTGAAAGATGCGCGGCCGCCGCGAGATCGGCGAGGCCGAAGGTCGTGCCGGAAAGCCAGCGGCGGTGATCGAGCAAGTATTCGATGTAGCCGAGGTGGTTTTCAAGGTTGCGGCCTGCGGTGCGCAGCGCCCCGCCGTCGGGGGCGGCGCGCTGAACTATACGCTTGTACATGCGCTCGGCGAGCAGGATGTGGCCGACTTCCGCGTAGAATTTCTGATCGAACCACACGCAGAGGCGCCGCACTTCGGCGCGGTCGGCGGCGCTTGCGCCGAGCAGGGGCATGCGCTCGATGGTTTCTTCGAAATATTCGCAGATCGCGGTGCTGTCGATGAGCGCGGCGCCGCGGTCTCCGACCAGAACAGGGGTCTGCCCGGCCGGATTGAGATCGACGAACTCGTCGCGCCGCGCCCACGGGAGCTCGGGGACGAGTTCGACCTCGACGCCCTTTTCGGCAAGCGCGAGACGGACCTTACGCGAGAACGGGCAAAGCGGATATTGGTAGAGGCGCCACATGGTTAAGTCCCGTGTAGGGAGAAGCCCGCGGCGCTGCAACCTTACTCCGCGGCGACCACGCTTTGCGCATCTTCAAGCGGGTGCTTGAGGCGGCTCACCATCTCCTTCGGGCAGACCTGCACGAAGCGGGGAAGGGCGGTCTCCCAGTCTTCGAGGATCGACAGTGCCCAGGCGGAATCGGTCTCGCGGTGGTGCGCCTCGATCGCGGCGCGGAGCACGCTTTCCCAGTAGGCGGCGCGCACCGGCTGCCAGATCACGCTGTCCGGGTTGACGCGCGTGTCGAAGTCTCCGGCGGTGTCGTAGACGAACGCCATGCCGCCGGTCATGCCCGCGCCGAAGTTGTCGCCTACCGGGCCGAGGATCACTGCCATGCCGCCGGTCATGTACTCGCAGCCGTTGGCGCCGCAGCCCTCGACGACGACCTCAGCGCCCGAATTGCGGACGGCGAAGCGCTCACCCGCCTGACCGGCCGCGTAAAGGCGCCCGGAGGTGGCGCCGTAGAGCACGGTGTTGCCGATGATGGTGTTCTCGTTCGACTTGAGCGGCGAGGAGACGAGCGGGCGCACGACGATAGTCGCGCCTGAAAGCCCCTTGCCGACATAGTCGTTGGCGTCGCCGAAAACTTCGAGCTTCAGGCCCTGCACCGCGAAGGCGCCGAGCGACTGGCCCGCCGCGCCGCGCAGGCGGACGTGGACGTGGCCGGGGGCGAGGCCGTTCATGCCGTATTTCCGCGTGATCGCGGAGGAGAAGCGCGTGCCGACGGCGCGGTGCGTGTTGCGCACGCTGTACGTCAGCTGCATCTTCTCGCCGCGGTCAAACACCGCCTTTGCGTCGACGAGCATCTGCGCGTCGAGGCTGTCGGGCACTTCGTTGCGGCGCGTCTTCAGGTTGAAGCGGCGCTCGCTGTCGGGCGCGTCCACCTTGGCGAGGATGGGGTTGAGATCAAGGTCGTCGAGATGCTCGGCGCCGCGGCTGACCTGACGCAGCAGCTCGGTGCGGCCGACGATCTCGTCGAGGCTGCGGAAGCCGAGCCCGGCGAGGATGTCGCGGACTTCCTCCGCGATGAAGCTCATCAGGTTGATGACCTTCTCCGGCGAGCCGCCGAACTTCTGGCGCAGCGCCTCGTCCTGCGTGCAGACGCCGACGGGGCAGGTGTTCGAATGGCACTGGCGCACCATAATGCAGCCCATCGCGACGAGGGAAAGCGTGCCGATGCCGAACTCCTCAGCGCCGAGGATGGCGGCGATGACGACGTCGCGGCCGGTCTTGAGGCCACCGTCGGTGCGGAGCTTCACGCGGCCGCGCAGGCTGTTGAGCGTCAGCACCTGATTGACCTCGGTGAGGCCCATTTCCCACGGCGTGCCCGCGTACTTGATCGAGGTTTGCGGAGAGGCGCCGGTGCCGCCGACGTTGCCCGAGACGAGGATGACGTCCGCGTGCGCCTTTGCGACGCCCGCCGCGATCGTGCCGATGCCCGCTTCGGAGACGAGCTTCACGCAGACGCGCGCATCGGGGTTGATCTGCTTCAGGTCGTAGATGAGCTGCGCGAGATCCTCGATCGAATAGATGTCGTGGTGCGGCGGGGGCGAGATGAGCATGACGCCGGGCGTCGAGTGGCGCAGGCGCGCGATCATCTCGGTGACCTTGAAGCCGGGCAATTGCCCGCCCTCGCCGGGCTTGGCGCCCTGCGCGACCTTGATCTCGATCTCTTCGCAGGCGTTCAGATATTCGGCGGTGACGCCGAAACGGCCCGACGCGATCTGCTTGATGACGGAGTTGGCATTGTCGCCGTTGGGATAGGGCTTGTAACGCGAGCGGTCCTCGCCGCCCTCGCCCGACACCGCCTTGGCGCCGATGCGGTTCATCGCGATTGAGAGCGTCTCGTGCGCTTCGGGCGAGAGCGCGCCCAAGGACATGCCCGGCGTCACGAAGCGCTTCCGGATTTCAGCGATCGACTGCACTTCTTCCACCGGCACCGGCGGATTGACGTGATTGAATTCCAGAAGATCACGCAGATAGATCGGCGGTAGATCGCGCACGCCGCGGCTGAATTGCAGATAGGTGGAATAAGAGTCGCTCCCCACCGCCTGCTGCAGCAGGTGGATGAGGTTCGCCTGATAGGCGTGCGGCTCGCCGTTCGCGCGGTAGCGATAAAGCCCGCCGATGGGCAGTGCGGTGATTTCCTCATCATAGGCGAGCGCGTGCCGATCGCCCGCGCTCACGTGCAGCGATGAAAAGCCCTCACCCGAAATCTTCGCGGGCATACCGGGGAAGAAATCGGCAACGAGCGCGCGCGACAGGCCGACCGCTTCGAAGTTGTAGCCGCCGCGATAGGACGAGATGACGCTGATGCCCATCTTGCCCATAATCTTCAAAAGACCGTCCTCGATCGCCTTGCGGAACCGGTTCACGCAGGCGGTGAGATCCATGTCGCCGAACAGGCCCTTGGCGTGGCGCGCCGCGATCGATTCCTGCGCCAGCCACGCGTTCACCGTAGTGGCGCCGACGCCGATCAGCACCGCGTAATAATGCGTGTCCATGCACTCGGCCGAACGCACGTTGATGCTGGCGAACGAGCGCAGCCCCTTGCGCACGAGATGCGTGTGCACGCCCGCCGCCGCGAGGATCATGGTGATGCCCGCGCGCGTGCTCGATACGTTCTCGTCGGTGAGGAAGAGCTGGCTCTTGCCCGAGCGCACAAGATGCTCGGCTTCGGCGCGCACGCGCGCGATCGCTTCGCGCAGCGCGGCGGGGCCGCCCGCGACCTCGTAGGTGCAATCGATGATGGCCGCCTGATCGCCGAAATGCGCAAGCAGCCGCGCCCAATCGCGGTTCGAAAGCACGGGCGATTCCATCACCATCACGCCCTGCTGCTTGGCATCCTTGTCGAGGATGTTCGCATAGTTCGAAAAGCGCGTCTTCAGGCTCATCACGCGCGTTTCGCGAAGCGAGTCGATCGGCGGGTTCGTGACCTGGCTGAAATTCTGCCGGAAGAAATGCGACAGGCAGCGTGGGTTTTCGGAAATGACCGCGAGCGGCGTATCGTCGCCCATCGATCCGACGGCTTCCTTCGCGTCCTCCACCATCGGCGCGAGGATTAGTTCCATGTCCTCCATCGTGAGACCCGCCGCGACCTGACGGCGGCGAAGCTCGTCCGCATCGAGCGTCTGCCCCGGCTCCGGCGCGTCCGCGCCCGGCACGTCGGCGAAGTTGCGGAAGCCCTTCACGAGCGCGGCATAATCCGCTTCGCCCGAAACGCGGTCCTTGATCGCCTTGTCGTCGTAGTAGCGCGCCTCGTCGAGATCTACCGCGATCATCTGGCCCGGCCCGAGCCGGCCTTTTTCGATCACGGTCGCTTCGGGCACCACGACCATGCCGGTTTCCGAGCCGACGATCAGCAGATTGTCGCTGGTGCGCGTGAAGCGCATCGGTCGCAGCGCGTTGCGGTCGACCGCGGCGGCGATCCAGCGGCCGTCCGTCATGGCGAGCGCGGCGGGGCCGTCCCACGGCTCCATGACGCTCGCGAAGAAGGCGTACATGTCGCGGTGCGCCTGCGCGAGCGTGGTGTCCTTGTTCCACGCTTCGGGCACGAGCATCAGCTTCGCGGTCGGCGCGTCGCGGCCCGAACGCACCATCACCTCGAACGTCGCATCGAGCGCGGCGGTATCGGACGCGCCCGCCGGGATCACCGGCTTGATGTCTTCCGAAAGATCGCCGAAGGCCTGCGCGGCCATCTTGATCTCGTGGCTTTTCATCAGGTTCTTGTTGCCGCGAACCGTGTTGATCTCGCCGTTGTGCGCAAGGCAGCGGAACGGCTGCGCGAGCCACCAGGTGGGGAACGTGTTCGTCGAATAGCGCTGGTGATAGATCGCGAAGCGGCTGACGAACTTCTCATCCTGCAGATCGGGATAGAAGACCGACAGCGCCTCGGCGAGGAACAGCCCCTTGTAGATGATCGAGCGCGACGACAGCGAGCAGATGTAGAAGCCCTGGATCTGTGCTTCGATGATCTTCTTTTCGATGCGGCGGCGGATCAGATACAGATCTTTTTCGAACGCATCCTGATTTTCGTATTTCTCACCCGGCTGCGGACCCTTGATCATGATCTGCTCGATCTCGGGGCGGGTCAATTTCGCCTTGTCGCCGATCACCGAAGTGTCGACGGGCACCTGCCGCCAGCCATAGATCTCGTAGCCGAAATTGATGATTTCGGATTCGACGATGCTGCGGCAGGTTTCCTGCTCGGCAAGGTTGGTGCGCGGCAGGAACACCTGCCCCACGGCGAGCAGCCGATCGATGCGGTGCCTGTGGCCCGCGTGCTCGATGTGCTTCGAAAAGAACGCGATCGGCAGCTCGACATGAATGCCCGCGCCGTCGCCGGTCTTGCCATCCGCATCCACCGCGCCGCGATGCCAAACCGCCTTCAGCGCATCAATGCCAAGCGCCACCACGCGCCGCGACGGCTTGCCGTCAGTCGCTGCGATGAGCCCGACACCGCAGGCATCGGATTCCATATCCGGGCGGTACATGCCCTCGCGGGCGATGCGTTCACGTTCGGCTTCCAGAAGCATGTTCATTGTACTGTGACCTTGCCGGAAAGAATATCATTGCAACTGCGTTCAGTGCCGCCAACGGTGACAGTGCGATCATCTGGCGGCACCATGTAACCACCGAGCATATTAGGGGTGTATCGAGAGATCAGCATCTCTGCGCCTCGGCAAGTTGCATCCGCCATTGCCAGATGGCTTCTAGGCTCGTTCATTGCTTGCGCAAATGCTTGAACAAGAGATTCGAGGCCGACCCGTTCTTCGGAGCCAATCTTCTTGCCTTGCCCTTTCTCGCATACACTCCAATCAGCACCTTGCGAAGGCTCGGGCTTCCGCGCCGTAGCTGCACAGCGTAAGGCTATGATGAAGGATTCACGACCCAGAGATCGGTCAAGGCGTTCGGCAACTGAGATGAGTTTGCCCTGCTTCATCCTTGCAAGCATTGCGGTTCGAAGAGGAGGCCTCGCGATTTGCGCTGTGCTAGTCAGTATCTGCTTAAGATCTGCTTCGCTCCATGGACTGGCGCCACCATTGGTTCGGCGTTGCTCCAACTGCGAGTAAATGCCAGAAATCACGGGCACCATCCTAGCCTCAACGAAACCGCGACCCACATCTCCCAATAGGCCATCTACCACGATCTCATCGCTGATATTGCCAGGGGCTGTTAGCGCGGACGCGGTCTCAACTTTTCCGGACACGACACCGTCACAATCGTATGCGCTATTGCCCATGTTAATTTTGAACGTCTCAGTTTTAAGTTGGCGGCCACCAAACATCTCAGCCGTGTATCGTTTGGACAGCTCTTGTATACCGGTGCACATTGCTCTCGAAAAATTCAGCTGAAAGGCAGGAGCTGACGCCGCCTGATGGACTAGATCACTGAGAATTTTGATATCTCCACGCTGATTTTCAGTGATTTTCTTTCCAGCCCATGATTCGCACTTAGCCCAATCAATGGTCCAATTATTTTTTGGATTGGCGGTTACATTGGCGCATCTCAGCGAAAAAATTGTCGCCTTTTCTCCAAGGGATTTGAATACGCGCCTGACGATCTCCGTCTTTCCTGAATTTTTGAGATGATTTAATGTTTCTCTGTACAACTCCTCACGAGCCGGCTGCGAAACTTTTGCACTAATTTCAACGAGCCCCACTTCGGCCCAATCGATCTCTATTTCTCCGGTCTTGTCTTTCCTGCCCTTCTCCAATTGTGTGACGAAGTTGACAAGCATCGGAGCGAGAGCACGTTCCACCACCCCGGTTCCGGGTAGTCCCACAAGAAGTTCTGCGGCTGTTTGATCGTTGATTTCATCGACAATTAGCGCATGGGCGCCCTGTGAAGTTATCATTGGCAAAACCGCCACCGCCATCAGCAGCGCCAAGCGCTTGGGCCTTTGCGGGATGAAATTTCCAACTGCGGCTTTCACTGTGCCCCATCCAGCATTTCGCGCTGCGCGCGTGCAAATCCATTCGAGACGGCGGCCATGCCCGCGGTCATTCCGGCGCGTTCGCCGATCGCCTTCATGCTCGCCTGCGTCTGCTTTTCGGCAGCCATGAATTTCTGTCCGGCCGGGCTTTTCAGGAAGCCGATCGCGGCATCGAGTTCGGCGGGAGAAAGCGCATTCCGATAGGCCGCCGTGAAATCGGCGATCATCGCCGGATAGGTCTTGCGCAGTTCGGCGAGGAATTCCTCGGCCAGAATCTTCTGCAGGCGCTCGCGTCCGCCGCGTCCGTTTTCGATGAGGTTGCGGACGGTGCCGCTGGTGCCTTTGTCGCTTTCGAGCTGCGCGACGACCTGCGTGCCGAACATCGGCACGAGCGTGCTGAACACCTCGTCGAGCTTGGCTTCGATCCCCATGAGGCTGACGAGCTGTGCTGCGCGGTCCGGCTCCGCCGCGAGGGCAGGGGGCGCGGCGAGCAGAAGCGCCGCCGTGAGCGTGAAGAGACGGGCCTTCATGCGGCGGCTTTCTTGGCTGATGCGCCCGCGCGCGCGGCGAGATACGTGTGCATCGTTTTCGCGACGTCGCGGCCGTCGCGGATCGCCCAGACGACGAGGCTGGCACCGCGCACGATGTCTCCGGCGGCGAAGACGCCGTCCACGCTTGTCATCATCGTCTTGTGGTCGGTGCGCAGCGTGCCCCAGCGCGTGACGGTGAGGTCCGGCGCGCCGAACAGCTGGGGCAGGTCTTCGGGATCGAAGCCGAGCGCCTTGATGACGAGATCGGCCTCGACACGGAAATCCCCGCCTTCGACCACTTCGGGCGCGCGGCGGCCCGAGGCATCTGGGGCGCCGAGGCGCATCTGCTGTGCGCGCACGCCCGCGACCTTGCCGCCCTTGTCGTCGAACGCCTGCGGCGCGGAGAGCCAGACGAATTCGACGCCTTCCTCTTCGGCGTTCGCCACTTCGCGCTGTGAACCCGGCATGTTGGCGCGATCCCGCCGGTAGAGGCACTTTACCGAAGCCGCACCCTGGCGGACGGCGGTGCGGACGCAGTCCATCGCCGTGTCGCCGCCGCCGATGACGACGACGTGCTTTCCTTCCGCATTCAGCGCGCCGCTTTCGAAGGCGGGAACGCTGTCGCCGAAGCTCTTGCGGTTCGACGCGATCAGGTAATCGAGCGCGGGGATGACGCCGCCCGCGCCGACGCCCGGCGCCTTGATGTCGCGCGCCTTGTAGACGCCGGTGGCGACGAGCAGCGCATCGTGCTTGGCGCGCAGCTGCGCGAGCGTCATGTCGCGGCCGACCTCGAAATCATAATGGAAGACGATGCCGCCTTCCTCGAGCCGCGCGAGGCGGCGCATCACGACCTCTTTTTCCAGCTTGAAGCCGGGGATGCCGTAAGTGAGGAGCCCGCCGCCGCGATCGTGGCGGTCGTAGACGTGCACCTCATAGCCGCGACGGCGCAGATATTCGGCGGCAGTGACGCCCGCAGGCCCCGCGCCGATGATGCCGACGGACTGGTCCGAACGGTCGCTGAGCGGACGCAGCGGGCGGACCCAGCCTTCCTTCCACGCGGTGTCGGTGATGAACTTTTCAACCGAGCCGATGGTGACGGCGCCGTGGCCGGACTGCTCGATGACGCAATTGCCCTCGCACAGCCGGTCCTGCGGGCAGATGCGGCCGCACACCTCGGGCATGGTGGAGGTCGCCTCGGAAAGCTCGTAGGCCTCCTGCAGCCGGCCCTCGGCGGTGAGGCGCAGCCAATCCGGGATGTTGTTGTGAAGCGGGCAGTGGACCTGACAGAAGGGCACGCCGCACTGCGAACAGCGCGAGGCCTGCTCCTCCGCCTTCGCGAGGATATAGCCGCGGTTGATTTCCAGGAAGTCGTCATCGCGCTCGTCCGCGGCGCGCTTTTCGGGAAACGCCTGCGCGAGCCCGACGAACTTCAGCATATCCTTTTCGGCCACCCGATTTCCCCTTGCGGTTCCGTCGCGGCTTTTACGGTCGTCAAACCGCCTTGTCACGTAATTTTCAGCGAATAGGACAGTAATTATTACCTAATAAGTCGCCAAAAACGGTTTATCGCGAATCGTTCGCAGGTGTTGGGGTATAAACAAGGGCCGATTCGGCCATAACTCGTCAGGGGACGCCGCGAATCGGCTATGCTATGCCGCGCCCGATCTTTCCGCGGGAGAGCCCATGTCGTTTCTGCAACTGCTCATCATCGCCATCGTTCAGGGCGTCAGCGAGTTCCTGCCCATCTCGTCGTCCGGGCACCTGATCCTCATTCCCAAGCTCACCGACTTCCCCGATCAGGGGCCGATGATCGACGTCGCCGTCCATGTCGGCACACTCGCGGCGATCATCGTTTACTTCTGGCGCGATGCGCTCGGCCTCGTGCGCGGCGGGCTTTCGAACGTCGGCGTGGTGAAGGCGCCGGCCGAGCGGAAGCTCTTCTGGTGGATCGTGATCGGCACGATCCCGGCGGTCGTCTTCGGCTTCTTCCTGAAAACAGGAGGCTACCTCGAAGGCTTTCGCTCGACGCACCTCGTGGCGATCAACCTTATCGTTTACGGCCTGCTGCTGTGGGCGGCGGACCGTTGGGGCAAGCAGACCAAGGCCTATGAGGACCTGACGCTGAAGGACGCGGCTCTCGTGGGCATCGCGCAGGCGTTCGCGCTCATCCCCGGCACCAGCCGCTCAGGCGTGACCATGACGATGGCGCGCTTCCTTGGCTACGCGCGGCCCGAAGCGGCGCGATTCTCGTTCCTGCTTTCGATGCCCGCCGTGCTGGGCGCGGGACTGCTCGCGGCGCTCGACCTCGCCGAGGCGTCGGCGGCGATGCAGCGGGATGCCGTGATCGCGGGCGTGCTCACCTTCTTCGCCGCGGTGGCGACGATGGCGTTCCTGATGCGCTTCCTGCGCCGCGGATCGATGCTGGTGTTCGTCGTCTACCGCGTGGCGCTCGGCGTCGTGCTGCTCGCCTTCTTTTAGGCAGGGCTGAACCGGCCGTGCGGGCGAAACCGCACGAGCCAGCCGGGGGCGACCGCTGCCATCGGCGTCGCGGCGAGGCCGAGCGCGGCGAGGCCGGGCGCGCCTTCGGGCACGACGTTGTCGCTCTGCAGCATCTTCCACTGGTCCGTGGTGAGCGGCGCGCCTGGCAGCCAGCCGGTGAGACGCGCCATCAGGCTCGCGGCGGCATCCGGCATATCGACGAGCATCGGGCTGCGCCCCGTGGTCTCGGCGAGCCATTCCAGGAGCCCGCGCATCGTCAGCACATCGGGCCCGCCGAGCGAGACCGTCTTCGCGGCGTGAAGCTGGGGCTCGCAGGCCGCCGCCGCGATCGCGCGCGCCACGTCCACCACATAGACCGGCTGGAACTTCGTTTTGGGCGCCACCACCGGCACGACGGGCAGGCGGAGGAGACCGGCGAACCGGTTCAGGAACTGATCCTCGGGGCCGAAGATCACCGACGGGCGCAGGATCGTCGCCTTCGGGTACGCGGCGCGCACGGCCGCCTCGCCGAGCGCCTTGCTGCGGCCGTAGCCGGACTCGCTCTCCGCGTCCGCGCCGAGCGCCGACACATGGACGAGCGCGCCCGCGCCCGCCGCAGCGGCGGCCCTCGCGATCGCCCCGGCGGCATTGACATGCACCGCTTCGAACCCGCCCTGCGAATCGGAGAGGATGCCGACGAGGTTGATGACGGCGTCAGCACCCTCGACCGCGCGCGCGAGCGAAGCCTCGCTGCGAAAATCCGTGCGGACGAAATCAAGCTGGCCGAGCGCCGCGAGCGGGCGCACGTGCAGCGCAAGGTGCGGATCGCGCGTCGCGACGCGCAGCCGCGCCCCCGTCTTCGCCAGCGCCTGCACCACATAGCGCCCCACGAAGCCCGAACCGCCGAAAATCGTAATCAGCTTCGCCACACCATTATCCTTCCGGCCACTCAATCGTTCCCGCGCCGCATATTCCATACCCAGGCCCATTGACAAGCACGGGGACGGACCGTAACCCGCATCGCCTCGCAAGACGAGAGCATCCGACCCTGTGCCCAGGTGGCGGAATTGGTAGACGCGCTAGCTTCAGGTGCTAGTGCCGGTAACGGCGTGAAGGTTCGAGTCCTTTCCTGGGCACCAGCGCTCTCTAAGGCGCGGAAAACACTGAAAAATATGGACGAACGGCGCTCTGAGGTACACATTCGAGGTACACATGAGGCCGATCAAATGTCGTCAAAGCGCCAGCACTTACAGTGCATCCGGGGCCACTACAGATACCGCCGCCGCTACCCCAAATCGGTGGCATCGGTTGCCGGTTCCGAGTTCTTCATCCGCCACCTGAACACCGCCGATCTGGACGAGGCCGTCCGCAAGCGCCCGCTGGTGGAAGCTGCCTATTGGGCGGAGGTGGACAGGCTAAAGCGGCTCACCGACGCGCAACCCCGGCCGCTCACCGAGAATGAGGCTTTGGCGCTCGCCGCGACGTGGTTTGCGGAAAGCAACCGGGAGTTGGACGCCCGTCACCGAGACGAGCCAACGCCCCCGGCAATCCGGCAGGACGTTATCGGGGACGCTGAATACGTCGTCGGCATGGCCTCCGATGCGCTCGCGGACAGCAGCCTAGACGCCATTACGCCGCTCGCCGAGCGCCTGCTTGAGCGGCGGGGGATGCAGGCGGAGCCGGAGAGCGCCGGATACCGCACGCTCTTGCAACTGCTTTGGCGGGGCATGAAGGAACTCAATCAGGTTGACCTCGCGCGCCTTCGGGGAGACTTCGGGTACGCCCCCGCTGACCCGGTGTTCGCTGCGGCGCTCCGCGAGCCGCCGAAGGTGCAGGCGCGGCATACCATCGGCACCCTGATTGAGGCGTTCAAGGCCGACCGGGCCGACAAGTGGTCCAAGTCCACCGAAAACACCTACGGACCCGTTGAGAGGCTGTTGCGGGATGTGCTGGGGACAACGCGGGACTTGTCCACCATCGGGAGAACCGAGGGCCGGGAGCTGTTCGAGGCCGTGAAGTCACTGCCGAAGGGGCTAGGGACGGTGAAGGCTCTCAAGGGCCTGTCGGTCCCCGAGGCAATCCGTCGGGGCGCCGAGCTGGGCCTGCCGAAGCTCTCCGCCAAGAGCATCAATGACAGCTATCTCTCGATGCTCAAGGCAACCTTCAAGTTCGCCGTGGACGAACAATGGATGGCCGCAAGTCCGATGCAGGGGCTTCGCGTGGGCGATGAGGTCCACAACGCCGACCGCCGCGACCCGTTCACCACGGACCAACTGAACGTGCTGTTTGCCGCCGAGCCGTGGGCGGGGGACTCCACCGATGCCAAGCCGCTGCACCGCTGGGGGCCGCTCATTGCCCTGTTCCAAGGGATGCGGCGCGGCGAGATAGCGCAGCTTGCAACCGACGACGTGCGGGAGATCGGCGGCGTTCACGTCATCCTTGTGCGTTCCGGCAACGGGAAGCGGACCAAGACCGCCAACGCCCGGCGCATGTTGCCGATACACTCCGAGCTGATCCGGCTGGGGTTCCTGCGGTACGTCGAGAAGCGCCGGAGGTTGCGCGCCGCGCAGCTTTGGCAGGGCGAACAGCCCAATGGGAACGGCCAGTGGGGAGATGGCTTTTCGGACTGGTTCAATCGCCTGCTAAAGGCCCGAGGGATCACCGAAGGAACACGGCTGGGAATGCACAGTTTCCGGCACAACTTTCAGGATGCGCTACGCGAGGCGGGATTGCATGGCACCGCGATTGGGCAGGAATTGGCGGGCCGGTCTAAGGGCGGGGACACGTCGAACGACTACGGCAGCAACTTCTCGACCGCCGCGCTTGCCGAGGCGATTGAGCGCATTCGCTACCCCGGATTGAAGCTGCCGACGCCGTGAACCTGCCAGCCGTGGAAGCGCCGCCGCCATTCGACCGCGACGACCTTGAACACAGCCGCCCGGTTCGCTGGGATCGAACGGCAGACACGGCCGGGGCTGCCGCTGCCTTCGCGGCGCTCGTGGCGGAGCTTGAACAGTCCGAAACGCGCACACGGCGCCGGAAGGCAAAGGCGCAAGAGCGTCTTACCGCAACGCTCACGGCGTTCGTGCTGGACCTGTTCGCGGAGGCAAAGGCCGACCCTTCGCTGTTTCTCGTCTATTCCCGAGATGAGAACGCCTATGCGCCTTCCCGCTACGGCAATCGGTTCGTCACCTCAACCGCCGTCCTCACCGTCGCCGACTTCCTGCTCGGGGCTGGGTATGCCGAAGGCGCGCGGGGCTTCTTGAACAGGTCCGCAAACCCCTTTGGCGGCACGGGTGGCGTGGGCCGTCGATCCCGCATCCGCGCAACGCCGCGCCTCGTGGCCCTCCTCGACGCCCACGGCATCACCACCGGCGACCTCTGCACCCTCCAGTCAACCGAGACGATCCACCTCAAGAGCCGCGCGGGGCGCCGTCAGACAAAGCCGCTGATCGAATACGCCGACACACCCGAGACACACGCCATGCGTGCCGAGCTTGCGGCGGTGAACGGCTTGCTTTCCCGAACGCTGATCGAGCTGGAGCCGGGAGCGAAGGCCGACGATGCCGACAGCGGGGCCGCGCTGGACCGAACCGCCGTCAGCCTGCACCGAGTGTTCAATGAGGGCTCCTTTGCCAAGGGCGGGCGCTTCTACGGCGGGTGGTGGCAGCGGCTGGGGCGTGCCGCGCGGGCGGGCCTTCGGCTCAACGGAGAGGCGACGGTGGAACTCGACTTCCGGTCCCTGCACACTCGCCTCTGTTACCAGCTTGAAGGCCAGCCGCTGCCGCTGGACGTGGACCCGTATGTCTTGGACGGGGAACCGCAGTATCCCCGAGAACTCGTCAAGGGAGCCCTCAACAGGCTCATAAGCGCCGCGCCGGGGCGGACCTTGAGAGCGCCGAAGGGGGCCGAGAAAGAGCGGTGGCGCGGCCTGCTCGCGATCCTCCCCGCCCGTCACTCGGCAATAGCGCGGTGGTTTCGTGCGGAGCGGGTGCTTGAGCTTCAACGCTATGACGGCGACATTGCCGCCGCCGTCCTCACCGACCTCACCGCGCAGGGCATCCCATGCTTGCCCGTCCATGACAGCTTCATTGTCCGAAGGTCCGATGAGGTGGCCCTCGGCTTGGCGATGAACCGGGCTTACTGGACGCAGGCGGGGAGGCACGGTGCGACCACGGCGCTGCCTGCCATTGCCGGATGGTCCAGCCCCGCCGTCGAGGCGGAGGTGCGCTCTATGCTGGGCTTCGGGGAGG
>ERZ1645185.161-NODE-161-length-28516-cov-5.212220_pt1 | contig 28516 bp, 22 predicted proteins | sample MGYA00575351_ERZ1645185 | MGnify/ENA primary metagenome ERZ1645185 (study PRJEB40838, sample SAMN11284767) | freshwater sediment metagenome | isolation source: river sediment | host: Sediment | place: India: Jana village, Kanpur | collected 2015-12-17 ... | reverse complement strand
CGTGCGCAATCTCCTCATGCACCGTGCCGGTTACGACGACAGTACCTACGGTCTCGCGACGCCGGTGCCGGTAAAGGTGCCGCTGCCGCCGGAGGCGATCGAAAAACGCCTGCCGCCGCAAGTGCGCCGCGCCGGAGACGTGTCGGTCTATTCGAACAACGGCTATGCGATCCTCGGCTTGCTGATCGAGGACATCACCGGCGAACTTTATCCCGATTACATCGCGCGCCATGTCTTCGGCCCGCTCGGTATGGCGAAGTCGTTCGTGCGCACGCGGCCGGATCAGCCGATCGCGCTGCCCACGACGCTGCACACGAACGGTAAGCGCACGCCTGTGCCGCAGACGTGGGCCTATCACCCCTATATTGCGCCCTCCGCGGCGATCGTCTCGACGGCGGAAGACATGGCGCGCTTCGCCGCGGCTCAGATCGCTGCCGAGCGGGCGGGTGCGCCCGGCATTGCGAATGCCGAAACCACGAAGCTCATGCACAGCCGCATGGTCGCGAATGCGCCCGATGTGTCGGGTTTCGGCATGAGCTTCGTCGTCAGCGATTGGAACGGCGTGCGCATCGTCGAAAATGCCGGTTCCGGCCCTGGCTTTCAGGCCAATTTCATCCTGCTCCCCGGGCGTGATCGCGCGCTCGTCGCGCTTGTTATGGGCGATTATGCTGGCCCGTCGACATGGGAGACGCTTGTCGCGAAAGTCTCCGGCAAGACGCTGGATACGAAGGCCAGTCTCAACATGTTCGCGATCCGCCGCAGCTTTCTCGAACGCGAACTCGGCGTCTATGCGCCGCCCACCGTCACGGGCCCACTGCCGCCGCCGGCGCAATTCGCCGGGCTCTACCGCGCCGCGCGCCGCGCCGCGACAACGCCCGAAGCGCTCACAAATCCCGGCGCGGTGATCGATGCGCGCGCGGGCGCCGGGAACACGCTCACGATCAATGGCATATCCGGTTACCGGCAGTATGCGCCGGGGGGTTTTTTCCGCGCCGACGTGACGCAATATGTGCCCGATGCCGGGGCATCCGATCTCTATGCTTTCGCAACCGACAGCGGCGGCAAGGTCCGTTACGCCGCGACACACGTCGCGATCGAAATGTTTGCCCCTGCGCGGTTCAGTCCCGCGCAGGCGCGGCTGGCGGGCAGCGTGGGGCTCGTCCTTTCGATTTTGGGTCTCGCAGCAATTTTCTGGCGTCCTCGGCGTCGTCTCCACAATGTCGCGCGGTGGGCGGCGTTTACGCTCGGGCTCGGCGCTCTTGTTGCCGTGCTCATTCCAGTTGCGGGAACCGTGCTGCTCGGCAATCCGGTGTTTGCGTGGGCCTTCGCCGATACGCGCCTGTTCGCCGCGCTTACGGTCGCAGGCAACCTCATCGTGGCGTCCACACTGGTTCTCACGCTCGCGGTTTTGGCCGGGCTCAGGGGGCAGGGACTAGGCAGGGGCCGATATCTGTGGCTGGCAGCGCTCGCCGTCGGCGGCGCGCTCGTCGCCGCCGCGCTCTTCTATTTCAATCTCGTCGGCTGGCACCTGCCATGACGCCGCGCATCCCCTTCTCGCGCGTCGCATTGTTCGCTCTCCCAGCATTGCCGGTTGTGATGGCGCACATTCCCGTGGGTGCGATCATCCCGTCCTTCTACGCGAAGCACACGGCGGCCTCGATGGCGGCGATCGGTTCGGTATTCCTTGTCTCGCGTATCTTCGATGCGATGATCGATCCGGTCATCGGCCATATGAGCGATCGCACGCGCGGGCCTTTCGGGCGCCGCAAGCCTTGGGTAGTGACCGGTGCGTCCGTGATGATCCTTGCCGTCTGGGCGCTTTTCACGCCCGCGCCGGATGCAGGCCCCGGCTGGCTGATGGCGTCGTCGATGGCGCTGTTCCTCGGCTGGGGAATGCTCGAAATCCCCTATCGCGCGTGGAGCGTAGAGCTCTCGCGCGATTATGCGGAACGCACGAAGATCTCTACGGCGATCGCGGTGATGGGCGCACTCGGCACATTGCTGTTCATGGCGATTCCGATGCTGCCGATCTTCGCCTCATCGGAAATTGGCCCGCAGACGATGATGTTCATGGCGGTGGTCATCGCCGTGCTGCTTCCCGCCTGCGTAGCGCTCGCCGTCTGGCGCGTTCCCGAAGGCGATGCGCTGCCCGAAGAACGCAGCACGGGGCTGGAGGCGATCCGCTCGCTTGCAAAAAATCGCCCGCTCTTCATCTTCGTCGTCACCTTCGTCTTCGGCGGCCTCGGCACCGGCGCGTTCACGGCGGTGTTCTATCTCTTCGTCGATAATCACCTCGGCATTGGTGATCGTTTCGCCATGCTCTACGTCGCGTCCGCCGCAGCAAACCTCGCCGGAATGCCGCTCTGGCACCGCGTGATGCAGCGCATCGGGCGCCATCGCGCTCTCGCGCTCAGCTGGGGTAGCCTCGTGTTCGTCCAGCTCGCCATGCTCGGCGTGCCGAAGGGGGAGGGGGCATTTATCCCGATGATCGGGCTCGCGCTCGCCTTCGGTTTTGCCGAAGCGGCAACCAAGGTCGCGCCTTATGCGATGGTCGGCGATATCGTCGATTACGAAACCTGGCGCAGCGGCATCGATCGCTCCGGCAGCTATTTCTCCTTCATGATCCTGATCGCCAAGCTCAACTTCGCGATCGGCGGCGGCGCGGCTTTCCTGCTGCTCGGGCTGATCGGCTACAGTGCAACGGGCATGAACACCGGTATTGCGGCAAGCGGCCTTCTTGCCGTCTTCGTCGGTCTCCCGGTTTTCCTCTGGGCCGCTGCAGCCTTCATGGCGACGCGTTTCCCGATTACCCGCAAGCGGCAGGACATCATCCGCCGCCGCATCGAATCCCGCACCAGGGCCACCTGAAGGATCTCTGATGGATACGAATAAACTTCCCGTCCTCGAACGCGGCCGCGCGCACGGCGAAACGCTACGCGCGAGCATCCTCGATCTGCGCGCGAAATACCGCGACTATGTGCGCGCCTACTACGATCTCGATCCCGCAGAATTCTACATGGGCTTCCGGCGCTATGCGGATTTCCTCCCCGCAGTTCGCGCACATGCAGCGCACCTTCTCGAAGAGGCCTTCGGCATCGCGGAGGGGGCGGGGCTCGATCCCGAAGATGTAATCTACACGCAGTTTGGCGATGAAGAGTGGCAGTACGGCTTCTTCCATCACGAACCGGCGCACCCGCGGCAGAAATGCTCCAGCTTCGGCATCGTGGGGGAGGGCATAACCTACGGCGGGCAAAACATGGATATTCCGCCGATGTTCGATGGCCACCAGATCTTGATGCGCATCCGGGAGCCGGATGGGCACGTCGCGCTCGTCTTCAGCTTCGCGGGCATGATCGGGCTGAACGGTGTCAACAGTTCGCGCCTCGGGCTTTGCTGCAATTCGCTCAATCAGCTCCAGCCTTCGCGCACGGGGCTGCCCGTGGCCTTCATCGTCCGCCGCCTGCTTGAAGCGCGCAGTTTCGTGGAGGCAGAGGCATTCCTGCGCGCAGTGCCTCATGCCTCGGGGCAGAACTATCTGCTCTCCGCGCCCGGCCGCGTCGGCAGCTTCGAATGTTCGGCGCTCAGCGTCACCGAATGTCCCGGCGGCGCGGAGAATGGCCGCATCTGCCACACCAACCATGTGCTCGCGAGTTCGGATCTCGGAGCCTTTGATGCGCGCATCGCTGGGCTTCCTGAAACGGAACGGCCCACGTTCAACAACAGCCGCCAGCGGCTTCTCTCGATCGCGGGGCGCGTCGAGCAGGGCGGCGCCTCCACGCTCGAAACGCTGCGCGCCGCGCTCTCCGCTCACGATGACCCCGCGAACCCCGTTTCGCGCACGCACCGCGATGTGCTCGGCAGCCCGATCGGGTTCACGGCGGGGTCGATGATCTACGAACTCGGCAGCCCGCCGCGCCTGCATGTCGCCGCCGGGCCGCCCTGCGAAACGCCGTGGCGCACGTTCGATGTCGAATAGGGAGGTCTGCATGTTGAAGTCCGTCATTGCCGTCTCGTGTCTGCTTGCCGCTGCGTCCCCGGCGGCCGCCGGGGGGTGCCGCCTGCTCATCGTCAACGACGATGGCGTCGGCGCCCCCGGCATTGCCGCGCTCGCCGATGCGCTGAGAGCAGATTGCGAGGTCGTCGTCTCCGCGCCTGCCGGCGAACAATCGGGCGCGAGCCACGCGATTCCGAATGTAAGCGATCGACTCAGGGTGCGCAGCGTCGCGGTTGGCAGCGGTACTGGCTATGCCGTCGAAGGTTCTCCCGCAGAGGCCGCCGGGCTCGGGCTCACTGCGCTGTCGGATGGCAGGCGGTTCGATCTCGTTGTCTCGGGCATCAACCGCGGCGAGAACACCGGCCTTGCCAACCTCTATTCAGGCACGGTCAATGCCGCGGTCGAGGCGTTGGTGCGCGGCGTTCCAGCCATCGCCATTTCGCAGGACACGGGTTACGGGCGCGACCACGCGGCTTCCGCCGAAATCGCGCGCAAGCTGGTGCGGAAGACGCTGGCGAAGAGGCTACCGAAAGACGTGGTTCTGAACGTCAATATTCCCATGAACCCCAAGGGTGTCACGATAGCGCCCGCGCGCGGCATGACTGTTCGCATCGCCGGGTTCGACGCCACCGATGCTGGCGAGGGGGTGACGCTCTACCGCGCGCGCATTGTTGAGGAAACCGCGCCCCCGTCGGATGGCGACGTGGCCGCCTATCGCGCCGGACGTATCACGATCACCCCGCTCGCGCTCGACCGCACGGACAGGGCTGCGCTGCGCGCCGTTCGCTGGGCTGCCCATGCCGGGTTCTGATATCTCGGATTTGATCGGCAAGCCGGGAAGCCGCTGGCGGATTCCGACCCCGGCGCTTGTGCTCGATCTCGATGCGTTCGAGGCGAACATCGCGGCGGTCGCCGAATTCTGCCACGCGAACGGGCGCACGTTCCGTCCCCACGCCAAAAGTCATCGTTCGGTTAGCGTCGCGCGGCGGCAGATCGCGTCGGGCGCGGTCGGGCAGGGCTGTGCCAAGCTTGGCGAGGCGGAGGCGCTTGCTGAGGGCGGTATCGACGGCCTGCTCGTCACCTCGCCCGTCGTCACCGATGATGGCATTGCACGCCTGATGGCATTGAATGCCCGCGTCGACGATCTCAGCGCGGTCGTCGATCATCCCGCCGTGCTCGCGCGCATCGGCGATGCCGCCGCCGCGTCGGGCAGGCGCATGAAGCTCGTCGTCGATCTCGATGTCGGTCTCCGTCGCACCGGCGCCGCAACGCCGGAAGCTGCGGAAATGCTCATCGATGCGATACTCGCGCATCCCGCGCTCGAATTCGCGGGTGTGCAGGCCTATGCCGGGCATCTGATGCACGTCGCCGGCACCTCCGCGCGCCGCGCGGCACTGAAAGCCGCGATGGCGCCGCTCGCCGTCCTTCGCGAACGCCTGCAGGGCAGGGGAATAGCGATCCCGCTTACCACCGGCGGCGGCACTGGCAGTCTCGACATTGATACAGAAATTGATCTCCTCACCGAGCTCCAACCCGGCTCCTATCCTTTCATGGATAGTCAGTACGCAGACGTTTGGATTACTGCCGGTGAACCCGCACCGTTTCGCTCGTCGCTCTCCGTCCAAACGACGGTCATCAGCACCAACCACCCCGGCCTCGCTACCGTAGACGCCGGCTACAAGGCCTTCGCCACCGATGCCGGGGTTCCCCGAATCCTGGCCGGAGCCCCGCCGGGCACCATCTACTTCTTCTACGGTGACGAGCAGGGCGGCCTGACTCTTCCGGACGGTGCCGCGCTTGCAATCGGCACCGTCATCACCTGTTCGCTCCCCCACTGCGATCCGACCGTCAACCTCTATGATGCTTATCATGTGGTACAAGGCGATCGTCTGGCCGATATTTGGCCGATCGAAGCGCGGGGGCGCTCTCAATAAATAGGGCGCCCCATCCGCCACCGTCGCGGTATCGCATGGGCAATGTCATGCATCTCCATGGTCAGGCCGGGGCATCGAGATCGACCCTCGCTTCCCGTTCCCACAGACGCAGCGCGCCGCAGGCCTTCAGGAAGGCGCCCGCGTCACGCGCGCTGGCGAGTTCGATGCAGCCTTCGTCGAGATCATCGGCCAGTCCGGCCTTCTCAAACAGCACCATCGCCTCGCGCGAGTAGCCGATAAATTTGCAGTGGGCGAAGGCATCGGTCGCGAAGTCCTTCGCCGTTGCATCGCCGGCGAGCAGCGTGGCGCCGTCCTTCGAAGCGAGCACCGCCACGGCATCGAACAGCACGGACGGGCCGCCGTCGATCTTCTGGTGCGCAGGGACCTTCGTGCCGTCTGACAGCGTGACGCCGCCGATCTTCGGCGCGATCACCTCATAGACGGCCTTTTCATCCTTCACCGCCGAGACCAGCGCGGCGAACAGCGCTGCGTCCGCACCGTCAGTGACGAGGATACCGAGCTTGCGGCCCGCAAAGCTTCCGGGTCCATTCTTGACGATGCTGAGCGCGTCCGAAGGCGGCAAGTCGGTGATCGTGGATCGCGCGGCCTTTGCCGGATCGGGAAGCGGCAGGCCAAGCCCGTCGGCCACCCTCGCCGCCAGCCTCCCGTCGATATGGCGCAGGTGCGAAACGACGCGCGACCGAATGTCGGGACGTTCGCACTTGCTCAGCTCGAACACCAGTGCGTCACCGAGATGCTTCTGCTCGATCGACGTCTGGCTGATGTAGAACTGCCTGGCCTGGCTGTAGTGATCGGCGAAGCTTTCGGGCCGCAGCCGCGTCTTGGGACCGGTTTCCTCGGCGGCGAAGCTGCGGAAACCACGCGCCGGGTCCTCGCGCGGCCCGCCCTCCAAACCCCAGCTGTTGGGCTCGTAGTTGGCACGGCCTTGCGGGTTTCGCATCGCCATGTGCCCGTCCTGCTGGAAATGTGCCATCGGGCATTTGGGCGCATTGATTGGAAGATGGGTGAAGTTGGGACTGCCGAGCCGCTTCAGCTGCGTATCGAGGTAAGAGAAGTTGCGGCCCTGAAGCAGCGGATCATTTGAGAAATCGATGCCTGGCGGGACGTTCTGCGTGCAGAATGCAACCTGCTCGGTCTCGGCAAAGAAATTATCCACCACCCTGTCCAGCACGAGGCGGCCCACCACCTGCACCGGGACTTCCTCCTCGGGGATGATCTTGGTGGGATCGAGCACGTCGAAGGCGAAGCGTTCCGCGAAGTCCTCGTCGAAGATCTGGAGGCCCAGTTCCCACTCGGGGAAATCGCCGCTGCTGATCGCATCCCACAGGTCGCGGCGATGGAAGTCCGGGTCGGCGCCATTGATCTTGACCGCCTCGTTCCATGCGACCGATTGCAGGCCGAGCTTCGGCTTCCAGTGGAACTTGACGAAGGTCGACCGGTCCCTCGTGTCGAGTAAGCGGAAGGTGTGGACGCCGAAGCCCTCCATGAAGCGGAAGGAGCGCGGGATCGCGCGGTCGGACATAGTCCACATGATCATGTGGAGGCTTTCGGGCGTCAGCGAGATGAAGTCCCAGAAATTGTCGTGCGCCGATTGCGCCTGCGGGAAGGCGCGGTCGGGCGCGGGCTTCACCGAATGGACGAGATCGGGGAACTTGATCGCGTCCTGAATAAAGAACACCGGGATGTTGTTGCCGACGATGTCCCAGTTGCCCTCCTTCGTATAGACCTTGACCGCGAAGCCGCGCACGTCGCGGGCAAGGTCGAACGAGCCCTTGCTGCCCGCGACGGTGGAGAAGCGTACGAAGGCAGGCGTGCGTTCGCCGACGCGCTGGAAGACGTCGGCGCGCGTGAGCTTCGACAGCGATTTCGTCGGTTCGAAATAGCCGTGCGCGCCATAGCCACGCGCGTGCACCACGCGTTCTGGGATGCGTTCATGGTCGAAGTGGAAGATTTTTTCGCGGAAATGGAAATCTTCCAGGAGCGTCGGACCCCGCGCACCGTAGCGCAGCGAGTTCTGGTCGTCGGCAACCGGCGCGCCTTGTGCGGTGGTCAGCGCAGGGACGTCACCGCCAGCCACCTGATGCGTCTCGCCACCGGCCCCTTGTGGTTCGGCATAGGCGGTCTCGATCTTCGCACCTGGCGGCTTTGCCGCCTGCTTCGGGGACTCGCCGGGCTTCTTTACCTTGCTGGCCATGATGCCTCTCCTAGTTTTGCTTAAGTTGGGTTTGGTTGGCCAGGATCATCGCGCAGCTGTCCGCGCTCCCGCCTTCAGCAGCGCGATCGCGTCGGCGTGCTTTGCCTTCGGCATTGTGACTCCTCGTTTGGGACTGTATGCAGAAGTCGCATCAGCAAGCGATGTTCCATGCGAACGACTCGCAATGTGACGGATGTTGCACGGTCCGCGGGAAAGCACTTCGGGAACTACCGTTCTCGATACCCGCGACTTGTCGATTGCCGAGCCCTGATCGCGGCTGCTCGACGAATTGTCCGGGTTTGGCGCGACGCGTGCGATCCTGCTGGCCCAGTAAACGCAGTCCCCGCTACCGAGCCTAACGTGGCCGAAGCCGTTTTCTCGGCGTCGCCGTCGCGACCTCCGGCGGCCTGCGCCCGGAGAGGCTCAAGTCAAACGAGCGCTTGCGCTGTTGGCCCCGCCTCCGAAGGAGGCGGGCTTACAACCCCATCGGGAAGCCGCCTGAAACGGGCACGGCAAGGCCTGTCAGAAAACGGGCGCCCGGCCCGGCAAGAAAGGCCACGACGTCGCCGACCTCCTCGGGCGTGCCGCATCGACGCAGCGCGGCCGGGGCCGACATCATCTGTTTGGCCAGCGCACCGTCAGCTTCCCCTACAATATCCATCTCGACGCTTCATTAGCGTCGCAGGGAGGGTTTGACTGTCCCTCTTAGCGAAGTGCCGGCTGTTTCTGCGAGGGAGTTCACAGCGATCATCCCAACTACGCAGGCGGCCATCATTGTATAGGCCGGCATGAGCGTATTCCCGGTTATCTGGATCAGCCAGCTGTTGAATGCAGGCGCCGTGCCGCCAAACAGCGAGGTGGACACGTTATAGGAGATCGCGAAACCGGCGAAGCGAACCTGGGTCGGGAACATCGCGGGGAACGTAGCGGAAATTGTGGATAGCTGCGGCGCGTAGAGAATCCCGAGCAGCAGAAAGCCCACAACGGCGCCTGTGACGCCGGTCCCCATCAAATGGTAGAGTGGCACGGCCGCCATGAACAGGCCGATGAGCGACGCCCACCAGAGCGGCTTGCGACCAACTCTATCCGACAGCGCGCCAGCGAAAGGCAGCAGTACCATCATGAACAGCATGCCGATGATCGGCACGATCAGCGCATCATCCGGCGACAGTCCGATCCGGCGCTGGAGATAGGTCGGCATGTAGCTGAGCAGCGTGTAGTTGACGACGTTCAGCGCGACGACCATGCCGCCCATCACCACAAGCGGGCGCCAATAGTCGCGCAGCAGGTGACGCAGCTCCACAGCCGTGCTTTTCTCCTGTTTCCCCGCACATTCGATTTCCCGGAAGATCGGCGTGTCTTCCATGCGCGAGCGCAGGTACATACCGACAAGACCCATCGGGCCGGCCACGAAGAACGGGATGCGCCAACCCCAATCATGCATCACCGCATCGCCGAGCCAGAGTGAAAAGCCGAGCATCAGCAATGCGCCGAAAGAGAAGCCAGCCAATGTGCCAACCTCGAGGAAACTGCCGCAGAAGCCCCGTCTGTCGTCGGGCGCGTACTCGGCCATGAATGTGGCGGCGCCACCATATTCTCCACCGGTGGAAAAACCCTGCACCATCCGCAGCAGCATCAACAGGACCGGCGCCCATAGGCCGATGCTGTCGTAGGTCGGGATGAGCCCCACCGCGAAGGTCGCGCCCGACATCATGAGAATTGTGAACGCAAGCACGGTCTTACGGCCCAGCCGGTCGCCCAGCGGCCCCCAGAACAGTCCCCCGAGCGGTCGGACAAGGAAGGAAATCGCGAAAGCGGCAAGCGCGAACAGAGTCGCCTCCTCAACGCTGCCGGGAAAGAGCGCCGCGGAGATATAGGAGACGCCGTAGGCATAGATGCCATAATCGAACCACTCAGTGGCATTGCCGACAGCGGAGGCAGTGATCGCACGGCGCAGGACGCCAGGCGGGACATTTTCGGTTCCGCCTGGCGGCACCGCGCCGCCGACGGGATTGTCCGTTCGGGAAATGCTCATGACGCGTCCTTCAAGGTTTCAGAGCCGCGCGGATCCAGCGCCGCGGCCATTGGCGTGGTGCGCGGCAGCACTTGATAGGCCTGCTGTTCAGCCCCCGGTACCGGCGCCGCCACGCGAAGACGCCACAGCCCGAACATCAGCACGCCTGCTGCGCAAGCAGCCAGAAACAGAAACAAGGCATTGTCCGCAAACGCCATCGCGCCGCCGCCGGCGATTGGACCGGCCGCGGCACCGACCGAATAGAACAGCACGAGTCCGCCGCTCGCCGCAACGCGCTCGTCCGGCCTGAGATGGTCATTGGTGTGTGCGACGCAAAGGGGGTAAAGCGCGAAGACCAAACCGCCGAAAAGCGCGCCAACGGCGAGCAGCGCGGCGCCCGGCACGGTCATGAAGGCGAGTGTTCCGCTCGTCAGTGCCGCCGCTCCGAACGTGCCGACGATCACGACGCGGCGGTCGAACGTGTCGGACAGCCGGCCGAGAGGCCATTGCAGTGCGACGCCTCCGAAAATGACGACGCTCATGAACGTTGCGGTCGCGGCAAGATCCATGCCGAGCCGGCGCGCGTAAATCGCACCGAGGCCGTAAAACGCCCCCATCATGAGTCCCGTGACCGTCGCGCCGGCGATGCCGAGCGGCGAGATGCTGTAGAGCCGCCTGAGCGCAAGCGGCTCGTCTGCGCCCATGGTGGGCGCCGCGATCCGTGTGAGCGCCACGGGAATGGCAGCGAGCGATATGAGAATCGACGCAGCGATGAAAGGAAGCACTGATCCCGCCCCACCGATGCCAAGCAGGAATTGGCCGAGCGCCTGACCCGAATAGAGCACGATCATGTACCCTGCGAGTACGATCCCGCGCGTTTCGGGCGCCGCCCGTTCGTTGAGCCAGCTTTCGAGACACACAAACACGCCTGCGATGCACAGCCCATCGATGAAACGCAGAGCGCTCCACAGAAATGGATCGAGATGCAGCGCATAAGCAAGTGTGCTCGCGGAGAACAGCGACACGAACGCCGTGAACGCGCGGATATGCCCCACACCCGCGATGATGCGATGCACGTGGAGCGAGCCGGCCGTCAGCCCCGCGAAATAGGCGGTTGCGGCAAGCCCGATCTGGAGCGTTCCCGACCCGCTCTCCTCGAGCCTCACACCCGTCAGCGTCGACAACACGCCGCCGCCCGCCATCAGCACGAAGATCGCCGTGAGCAGGCTGCGGACGGGCAGGAGTGATGCGAGCAAGGCCGTGACCTCCGACGTCAGGCCGCCGCCTGATGCGCTCCGCTGCTCCGTTCGACGAGCGCCGCGTGCAACGCCGTGATCGATCGCGCATAATCGTCGCAGCCGACGATAAACTGCACATCGACATTCCGGATCTGATGCTGCATCGCGATCATGACGATCCCGGCGTCGGCCAGGGCGTTCAGGGCGCGCGGTACGAGGCCCGGCTCGGAAATATCGCTCCCGATCACTGAAACCATGGCGACGGTCTGCGTCGAAATCGTGGCACCAGGATAGCGCTCCTCGAGATCTGCGATGACGCGCGCCACTGCTTCGGACGAAGCGGAGAGATAATGCGTGATGGTATTCGCATTCGATGATTTGCTGACGATCCAGACGCGGTGCCGTGTCAGCACGTCGAGGATCGCGGCATCATATCCCTTTTCGCCCACCATATCCTGTTCGAAGAACTGAAGCGCATGGATGGTTCGGATGCCTGTGACGATCTCGACGCGCGGCGTTGACGATACATAGTCGCCGCAGATCAGCGTGCCTTCATCCTTCCTGTCGAACGTATTGCGCACGCGCAGCGGAATTTCCGCCTGTCTCAGACCTCTGCCGGCACGGGGATGAATCGCCTCCATCCCGAGATTGGCGAGCTGATCGGCAACGTCATAATTCGTCCGGCCGATCTTTTTCGCGCGATCGACTCCGACAAGTTTCGGATCGGCGCTCGACAGGTGAAATTCCTTGTGAATGATCGCCTCGCGCGCGCCGCTGAGAACAGCGAGCCGCGAGAACGTCATCTCGGAATAGCCGCGTGCGTAGCGTCGGATCATACCTCCCTCGCAGCCCGCATAACCGGTGACGATCGGCATCTGCGTACTCAGATCAATCGGCTCCAATGCCTTGAGAATTCGAGCGTCCAGCGTATCAATATCGTTCTGGTCGCATTGTGTCAGATCGACGAGGACGGCATTGATACCGCGGTCTCGCAGCAGCAGGGCGGTACTGTGCGCGCTGTGCGCCTCGCCCAGCCCGGCAAGCATTTCGCGGACCGTGACGAGTTGTTCCTTCAGGCAAAAGCGCCCATGGCTGCGCAACCGGTGAAGATCGTCGAGGCAGGCCCGGAGCGCATCGATACGGCGATCCACGAAACTGTCTGCTTCGCGCAGGCTTTCTACTCGCGCGAACATGTCCGCGTTTCGGTCATGCATCGCCGTGCGGACGTCTTCGAGCGCGCCGCGCCAGCCATCGTCGCCGTTACCTAGGGCAAAACGCGCGTAAACGCCCGGCGCGCCGCTTTTCTTGTGCTCCAGCAACAGATCGGTCATACCTGCATAAGCGGATACCACGAAGATGCGGTTGTAGAGTTCCGAGCCGGAACGGCCCGCGACCAACACGTTGTCGAACAGCGTGGCGGTCGCGGCCATCGAGGTCCCGCCGATGTTTTCGACGCTGTGCGCGCCGGTCATGCCGCGTAAGCCGCCAGATCGTCGCTTACCGGAAACAGCGGATCGACTCTCCGTGACGCGACGAATTCAGGCCTTGGCGTCTTGGCGCCAAACGGCGCTTGCAGACGGTTCGATACGGCATTGTAAACAATGAACGCATTCGCGCGCGGGAATGGCGTTATGTTGCCATTTGAACCGTGCATCATATTGCAGTCGAAAATGATGACAGTTCCCGGCTTCCCAATGGGTGACACGATTCCGTGTCTATGCGCGAGGCGCGCGAGGCTGTCTTCATCCGGAACGCCATATTCCTGCTTCTTCAGCGACATTTTGTAATGATCGTCCGGTGTTTCCCCTACGCATGACACGAACGTGCGATGGGATCCTGGCATCAACATCAACGGGCCGTTATGCGGTGTGTTCTCGGCAAGCAGGATGGACATCGACAAGGCGCGCATCCTCGGCATACCGTCCTCAACATGCCAAGTTTCGAAATCGGAGTGCCAATAGAATTCCTTGCCCTGGAAGCCGGGCTTATAGTTCAGCCTTGACTGGTGAATATACACGTCATCGCCGAGCAGAAAACGCGCGACGCCCGCAAGCCGGTCATCGGACGCAAGCCTCCCGATCAACTGGCTTTGCGCATGGATCGCGAAGATGGAGCGGACTTCCTCGCCGCCGGGTTCGGTGATCATGGTGTCGCGTTGCAAGCCACTCGGGTCGCCCAGCAAGCGTACCGTTTCTGCCTGCAGGGTGGCCATCTCCTGCGTGCCGAAGACGTCATCCAGTACCAGATAGCCTTGCTGGTCGAATTGCTCCGCCTGGTCGCGGCTGAGCGGCGCATCGGGTGTCCAAGTGCTGTGGACCACGGCATCGCGCCGCGGAAATACGCCGGGCTCCGGTGCTCGGCGGGATGGATAAAGATCGGTCATGGTTTCTCCTTCCGCCGTATTCACGCCGTGGCGGCGGCTTCGGCTCTTTCGTCCAGATTTGCCGGATAAGCCCCGGTTTCATCGTGAACTTCGCCGCCGGTCACGGGCGGGTTGAAGACGCAAACCGTCAGAAGGTCGGTTGCCGGCCGGACCACGTGTGGATCGTTCGCATTGAGCGCGTACATGGCGCCGGGCGCGAGATCGTGGGTCTCGCCTGTCGCGAGATCCTCGATCGTACCAGACCCCTTCAGAACCAGCACCGCCTCGAGATGGTTCTGGTAATGCATCTTCAGTTCTTCACCCGCGTACATGCGTGTCACATGAAATGAAAATCCCATGCCGTCGTTCTTCAACAGCAGCCGCGCGCTCTCCCATCCCTTGGAACGGATGTTGCGGTCACTTGCGCGGACGTCTTTCAGTTTGCGGACAATCATCAGCTTTTCTCCTTATTCTGCCGCGACGCCATAGGTTCGTGCGAGTACATCGCCGACAGAAGTCTCGAGAATATCGAGGCCTGCTTCGAACACGTCGGCGTCGATGGTGAGCGGGGCGAGCACCTTCACGATCTCGTCATACGCACCGCTGGTTTCGATGATGAGACCGCGATCAAAGCAGGCCGCGGTCACGGCCGAGGCGTTCTCGCCCGAGCCCATATCGATACCGCGCATCATTCCGCGGCCACGCGTTGATAGCTCATAACGGGCGGCGATGCCCGCCAGCCTGCGTTCAAGCAGGTCGCCGCGCCGCTGCACGCCCTCCACGAATTCCGGATCAGCCCAGAAGTGCCGCAGCGTCGCCGCTGCGGTCACGAACGCGTGATTGTTGCCGCGAAACGTACCGTTGTGCTCGCCGGGCGACCAGATATCGAGTTCAGGCCGGAACAGCGTAAGCGCAAAGGGCAGCCCCATCCCGGAGAGCGACTTGGCGAGCGTAACGATGTCGGGTTTAACGCCGGACTCTTCGAAACTGAAGAAGCCCCCCGTACGGCCGCAACCTGCCTGAATATCATCAATAATGAGAAGCGCCCCATGCGCCTTCGCGATCTCGCCAATGCGGCGAAGCCATTCCGGAGACGCCGCATTCAGCCCGCCTTCTCCCTGCACGGTTTCGACAATGAAAGCCGCAGGCGCATCAAGACCGCTAGACGGGTCGCCAAGCCGCTGTTCCAAAAGCGCCGCCGTGTCGACATCCGGGCCATGGTAGCCATCGTAAGGTTCGTGTGAAACGTGACTGAGCGGTACGCCCGCACCGCCGCGCTTCTGCGCGTTGCCCGTGCACGCAAGCGCCCCAAGCGTCATGCCGTGGAAACCGTTGCTGAACGCGATGACGAGTTCCCGGCCCGTTACCTTACGCGCGAGCTTTATCGCTGCCTCTACAGCGTTCGTGCCGGTTGGGCCGGTGAACATCGCGCGATAATCGAGCCCACGCGGACGCAGAACGATCGATTCCAGCGCCTCCAGGAAATCGGCCTTGGCATGGGTATGAAGATCAAGCCCATGGGCGATGCCGTCCGCAGCGATATAATCGAGCAGTGCCTGCTTGAGCACAGGGTGGTTGTGTCCGTAGTTCAGCGTGGAACAGCCGGAAAGGAAATCGAGATAACGGCCACCGCTATTGTCGTGCATCCACTCGCCTTCGGCGCGCGTGAACTGCCGCGGCATGGCGCGCGCATAGCTGCGCACAGCCGATTCGCGCCGCGCATAGATTTCAGGCACTGGTCCTGGTTTGCTGGGCTGCGGCTTCGTGGTCATTTTCATATCAGTTCCCTTGTTTCGGAAAGCTTTCGATAAGCGGTCGGCAGCGGGCCGATGCGGGCTTCCCATTCCGTGTCATGCGCGCCGCCGAAATGGCGTTCGCACTCGAAACGCGGTGTCCGCCGGAGAGTTGCGTCGTGGCGCCGGGCAAAACTCTCAAAAAGCGCCCATGATGCCGCGTTGTCGTCGGTGATCGTGGTGGTGAGCGACAGCACGCCCTGAAGTGCGGGGCGCTCGATCAGCGCATCAAGCATTCGCCCGCCGAGGCCTTCGCCGCGCGCAGCCTCGCTGACGGCGACCTGCCATACGAAGACCCGGTCCTCCTTTGCAGGCGGCCGGTAACCAGATACCCAGCCGACGATCGCGCCGCTGCGCTCCGCAACGACGCACGTGTCCGCGAAGTCCGAGCATTGGAGCAGGTTGCAGTACATGGAATTGGTATCCAGCGGCGGGCATTCGGCGATCAGCGCCGAAATCAAACTGCCGTCGGTGGGGACAGGTGACCGGAAAGAAATGCCCTTGCCGGCTCGGGTGTCGGATACGACCGTCGCAGCAAGTCGTGGCACGGAACGCGCGCTACTAGTTTGATGTTGAATTATTTCTTCTCCCGAAATATTTTTTGAGGCCGACGCGACAACGCTTTTGCCCGGCCTGGTCGCAAATATAGGCACAAAGACGGAAATTTCAACCGTTGTTCGCTGCGGCCCCCTCCGCAAAGCGGCAGGGCGGCGCTAAATTATATTTGTTAAACCGAAATATAATGGTACTGGCTCACAAGGCGTCGCCACGCTAGCGAAGCAGGAATGAGCGACACCGTAGCCAATCAAACCTTGCGTGCCTTGCGGCGCATTCTGCGTGCGAGCGAGCTTGGTGGGCGGCGGTTGGCAGCTGAAACCGGCCTCATCCCCTCACAGATGCTCGTGTTGCAGGAAATTGCCCGCCGAGACGACATTACGCCAGGCGCCATCGCAGCGGCCCTCCAGTTCGGCCATGCGACCGTCACCAACATTCTCGATCGTCTGGAGTCGGGTGGTCTCGTCGTTCGCCGACGGGGAGAGCAGGACAAGCGTCAGGTCCTGGTCCGCATCACGGAGGCCGGCGCGTCGGCACTGAAGGCAGCGCCCGACATGCTGCAATCTCGTTTCAACGCAGGCTTCACGACGTTGCCTGCCTGGGAACAGGCAATGATCCTTGCCGCACTCGAACGTCTCAGCAACGTCCTCGGTGCCAGTGACATTGATGCGGCGCCGTTGATAGATGCGGGTGCCATCGACCGCGATTGACCACAGGAAAATCATTAGCCTTTTTGCGCCGCCGTATTCCGCGCCGACCTCGCGCGGGCGTGCTGCAATTCCGGCTCCCTTGTCGGCGGCATCGTTCCTCCCGCGTCGTTCGAGCGGTTATGCAGGATGTGGGCGCATCACTGAGGTGCGAAGGGAGCAATGGTCGGTGTGCGCCAATCACCAGCGCGCTCCACGCGCCGGTGCGTCAACAGCACCGCGCCTTGCTCAAAATGGGCTTGTCGCGGCGTGGTACAGGGAGGCAACGTTATTAAAACGCGCTTGGGCGCATCAACAGGAAAGGGTGCGACGTGCGTGTAGATGAAAAGATGAAGGCAGAAGCGGTCGGTGCCAACTTCGACAGGGCCATGTTCCTGCATGTGCGCGAACGCACCCGGAAGGTCATCAATGATATCGCGGCAGCCATCCATCCCGGAATGCTCGAGGAAGACGCCGTCGCGATGGCGAAGGATCAGCTCCGCGCGGCGGAAATGCTGCGCGGATGGCATGGGCTCCACGTCCGCTTCGGGGCCAACACGCTCAAGAATTTCGGCCAGCCGTCCGAGCCTGGCGTGGCGCTGCGGGATAATGACATCTTCTTCATCGACATCGGCCCCGTCTGGCAGAAGTGGGAAGGCGATGGCGGTGATACGTTCGTTGTCGGCAATGATCCGGAAATGCTGGGCGCGCAGCGCGACGTGCGTGACCTCTTCGGCCGGGCCCGTGCGAAGTGGCTCAGCGAGGGGCTCTCGGGCATGGCGCTTTACGATTTCGCCGCCGCCGAGGCGCGGGCGATGGGCTGGGAACTCAATCTCGACATGTCGGGGCACCGGCTCGCGGACTTTCCGCACGCCGTGCTGCACAAGGGATCGCTTGCCGAAGCGCCGTTCGCGCCCTCGCCCGGGCTCTGGGTTCTCGAAATCCAGATCCGTCATCCGGATCGGCCGTTCAGCGCCTTCTATGAAGATCTGTTGCTGACGGATTGAGTGGCGTAAGGCCCGTCTTCAGGCCTGTCGCAGGAGGCGGACGATCGCTTCGTCCAGCGCCGAGAGGAAGCGTGAGCGGTCGGCCTTGGTGAACGGGGGCGGGCCGCCGATCGCGTCGCCGTTGGCGCGCAGGTCGGCCATGATCGCCCGCGTGGCAACCGCACTCCCGATGGAATTGGCGGTGAAGGGCTTGCCATTTGGCCCGATGACGATCGCGCCCGCCTTCACGCAGCGGTCGGCGAGCAGGATATCGGCCGTGATGCAGACCGTGGCCCGGCCCGCGCGTTCGGCGATCCAGTCGTCGGCCGCGTCGAAGCCGTCGCTGACGACGACGCGGCTGATCAGCTCATGCGCGGGGGTGCGGATCGGGCTGTTGCTCACGATCGTCACCGGCACTGCGTGGCGGAAGGCGACCTTGTATATCTCGTCCTTCACAGGGCAGGCATCGGCATCGACGAGAATCTGCGTCACCGCGGGCGGCCCGGCTTCTTGTTGCCGCCCGGCTTGCGACCGGGATGCCGGGCACCGCGCGCATCGGCGCCCCGATCGGCGCCCCGCGCACCGGCACCATACGAAGGCTTCGGGCGATGCGGACGCGATGGCCCCGCCCCGGCATTGTCCGCATTGCGGCGGTTGTCCCGCGCTGCTTCGCGCGGCTGCCCTTCGATGGGCACGATTTCGACATCGTCGTCGCTCTCGCTTGCCGTGGACCGGACCATATTGAGGAAGCGGGCGGCGGCGGCTTGCTGAACTTCGAACAAGGTTTCGTTCGCCGTAATGCGGATCGCGCCGATATCGCTGCGGCTGACATGGCCCCGGCGGCAGAGCAGGGGCAGAATCCAGCGCGGATCGGCGTTCTGCCTGCGGCCCACGTTCAGCCGGAACCACGCGCTACCTTCGAAGCCGTCGCGCGGCGCACGCGGGCCGGGCGTGCCGTTCTCCGCGATCAGTTCCTCCGGCTCGGGCAGCGCGGCGCGATGGATATGCACCAGCGCGGCGGCGATGTCTTCCGGGCTGCGTTCCGCCAGTAGCCGGCTGGCGAGTGCGCGGTCTTCCTCAGCGACCTCGGTCGGTGCGAGCAGCCGGGCAAGCAGCCTTTCGCTATCGGCGCTGCGAATTTCGTCGGCCGTGGGGGGCGCGATCCAGTCCGCCGCGATGCGCGCGCCGCGCAGCATGGATTCCACGCGCCGGCGCCGCGGATACGGCACCACCAAGATCGCAGTGCCTTTCTTGCCGGCGCGGCCCGTGCGCCCCGATCGATGCTGCAAAGCTTCGGCATCGCGCGGTATCTCGACATGGATGACGAGCGACAGGCCGGGCAGGTCGATACCGCGCGCGGCGACATCGGTTGCGACACAGACGCGCGCGCGCCGGTCGCGGAGTGCCTGAAGCGCCTGATTTCGCTCATTCTGGCTATGCTCGCCGGAAAGCGCCACCGCCGTGAAGCCGCGCTCGGTCAGGCTTGCGTGCAGATGCCGCACATTGTCGCGCGTCGCGCAGAACAATATGGCGGTCTCCGCCTCGTGAAAGCGCAGCAGATTGACGACGGCGTGTTCGATGTCGGACGGCGCGATGGCGACGGCCTGATAGCTGATGTCGCCATGCCCGCGGTTCTCCTCAACCGTCGAAATGCGCAGCGCATCGCGCTGATAGCGGCGCGCCAGTGCGACGATCGGCTTCGGCATGGTTGCCGAAAACAACAATGTGCGCCGTTCCTGCGGCGTGGCGTCGAGAAGCTCTTCCAGATCCTCGCGGAAGCCCATGTCGAGCATCTCGTCGGCTTCGTCCAGGATGACCGCGGCGAGCGCGCGGAGGTCGAGCGCACCGCGCTCCAGATGGTCGCGCAGGCGGCCGGGCGTGCCGACGACGATCTGCGCGCCGCGCGCAAGCGCCCGCCGCTCGAGCGAGGGGTTCATGCCGCCCACGCACGTCGCGACCCGCGCGCCGGTGCCGTCGTAGAGCCAGGACAACTCGCGGCTGACCTGGAGCGCCAGCTCGCGCGTGGGCGCGATAACGAGCGCGAGTGGGGCCTCGGCGGGCCGTGCCACGCTCTTTTCGTCGAGCAATTCGGTTGCGATGGCGAGGCCGAAAGCCACCGTCTTGCCGGAGCCCGTTTGGGCGGAAACAATCAGATCGCGCCCCTGCGCCTCGGTTTCCAGCACGGCGGCCTGTACAGGGGTGGGCTCAGCGTAGCCGCGCGTCTGGAGCGCTTCGGATAGAAACGCGGGAATGTTCTTGAAAGTCATGTTCTCTTGCTTGTGCGTTCCGCGACACATGTCGGCGGCGGCAAGGCGCAATCGCCCGCTTTCGTCACGCGATAGGCGTGTCGCGGCGATGACGCAAGAGACGAACCGGCAGGGCGCCTGTTTGACTTGATCCCTTCCGGCTGTACCACTCGGGCAACCGTGGAGACCCGATTCAGGACGAAAATGGCAGATCAGCAGACGGAGACCGACTCGCTCGTGTTCGACCGGATCATGGATGCGATCGTCACGCAGCGCCTCGCGCCAGGCCAGAAGGTTTCCGAGAATATCCTGACGCGCATGTTCGGCATCAGCCGCACGGCGGCGCGCAACGCCATGGAGCAGATGACCGCGCAGCAGTTCATGGTCTCCAACTCGCCGCGGATCACGCGGATCGCGCCGCTCACGCTGCGCGACGTGAAGGAGAACTTCACGATCCGCAAAATGATGGAGCCGAGCATCCTCTCGATGATCTCGCCCCAGATCGAGGAGGCGGAGTTCAAGCGGCGCAACGACGCGATCTTCCACGAAGGCCCGATCGAGACCGATGAGGACGCGCTGCGGATTCTGAAGGCGAACCGGAACTTCAACCTCTATATCGCGCAGCAGACGCAGTTTCAGCTGCTGATCAGCTGGGTCCGGCAGCTCGAGGAAACGACGATGCGGATCTACTGGATCTACATCAAGCTTACCAAATCCATGCCTTACCCGTGGGAGCAGCACAAAAGCCTGCTGGAGCTGGTGAAGAACAACCGGACCGATGAAATCCGCAGGCATACGCTGATGATGATCTCGTCGTGCGAGGACCGGGTCCTCCACGCGATCTTCACGCACGGCAAGCTGAACGCGCACAACCTGAGCCTCTGAGGGCCGGATTTCCCGCCTCACCGGGGCGCAGGTTTCAAGCTGCGCGCCTTCGCGGACGCGAAACGATCGCCGCCAAGTGTCCTTCAGCGGAATATGGCAGCCTTAATTTTAGAAAAATCTCCAATAAGGCTGCTTTATTTCCAATCAGGAATACGTTATCAATTTCCTTGCGCTGAAAAACTCGGTGGAACCGAGAGCGGTCAAAGGGGAAATCCAGATGATATTCAGGTCCAAATTCAAGAGCTTGGCTGGTGTGGCGCTGTGGGCCGTGGCGGCTCCGGCACTGGCGCAGACGGCCGGCGATGCGGCGCAGGCGGATGAAGCCGCCGAGTCCGAGATCATTACGGTCACCGGCACGCGCATCAAGGGCAACTTCGAGGCGCCGACCCCGGTCCAGGCCATCGGCACCGAACTCATCGACCAGCGCGGCACGACGAACGTCGCCAACGTCCTCAACGAAATTCCTGCCTTCACGGGCACGCTGACGCCCGCGTCCACGAATCTCAACAGCCGCCAGAACGGCGTGAACGTGGTCGACCTGCGCGGGCTCGGCCCCAATCGCAACCTCGTGCTCGTCAATGGCCGTCGCTCGACGCCGTTCGATGAATTCGAGAACGTCGACCTCAACGTCGTGCCGTCGCTCGCGATCGAGCGCGTCGACGTCGTTACTGGTGGTGCTTCTGCGGCATACGGTTCGGATGCGATCTCGGGCGTCATCAACCTCGTTTATAACGAGCGGCTCGACGAGCTGAAGCTGAACGCGCAGTACGGGCTTGCCGATCGCGGCGATGCCGAAAACCTGCGCCTGTCGGCCGCTTGGGGCAATGCCTTCGGCGAAGGTCGGGGCCACATTCTGCTGGCCGCCGATTACGACGACAACAAGGGCATCCCGAAGGCGTCCGCGCGCAAGTGGCAGCGCCGCAGCCCGGCGATCGTCTCCAATCCGGACGACACGGGTCCGAACGACGGTATTCCGGAGTACGTGTTCCGCGATAACGCCGTTCTGTTCCTCGGCAGCCCGAACGGCGTAACGCTTCCGTTGGGCTTCGCGACCGACAACCTCGAGTTCTTCCCGGATGGCATTGCGCGCACGCGCATCCTCGGCGACATCGGCGGCAATCTGATGATCGGGGGAAGCGGCTCGCGTCTCGCGGATCAGACGGCACTGGTCGTTCCTACCGAGCGTTTCAACGTGCTCGCGGCCGTGAACTATGAAGTTTCGGACGGCGTGCAGGTCTTCGGCGAGGCGAGCTTCGCACGTTCGAAGTCGCGCGGCGCGCTGGTGAATGCCTTCACCTTCGGCGATGTGGTGATCACGCCCGACAATCCCTATCTGCCTGCAGATGTCGCCGCGCTCGGCGATCCGGTCGTGCTGTTCCGCACGTTCGAGGAATTCGATCCGATCACGTCGGCGTCGCTCACCGAAAGCATGCGTTTTGTCGGCGGCTTCAAGGGTGAGTTCGGATCGAACTGGAACTGGGAAGTTTCTGCCCAGTACGGTCAGACCGATTTCAGCAACAAGCAGTACAACAACCTGCTCGTCGGCAACCTTGTCAAGGCGGCCGATGCGGTCGCGGTCGGTGACGATATCGTTTGCCGCGTCAACGCGGATGCGGACCCGCTCAACAACGATTCAGCCTGCGTACCGATCAACCTGTTCGGCAAGGGTTCGCCGAGCCAGGGCGCGATCGATTACATTACCGAAACCGGTATCTCGAAGACGCGCATCAAGCAGTCGGTCTTTGCGGCCGAAATCGGCGGCGAAGTGTTCGAAGGCTGGGCCGGTCCGATTCTCGCCACGGTCGGCGCAGAGCATCGTACGCAGAAGCTGAACCGCACGGTGAACGCGCCCAATGACAACGAGGAATTCCTCATCGTCAACGCGCAGCCGCTCAAGGGCAAGTATGACGTGACCGAAGGCTTCGCCGAGGTTGCCATTCCGCTGATCGGCGGCGACCAGCGCCTCGATTTCAACGGTGCGGCGCGCTATACGCATTATTCCACGGTTGGCGATGTCGTCACGTGGAAGGCCGGTCTCACCTTCGAGCCGACGGACTTCCTGCGTTTCCGCGGCACGATCTCTCGCGACATCCGCGCGCCGAGCATTGGCGAGACCTTCGTCGAAACCGTGCTCCTGTTCGCGAATCTCGCCAATCCGTTCGATCCGGACAGCACGGGGACGTCGCTGGTTCGCGTTCCGCTTTCGGGCAACCCCGACCTCACTGAGGAGCGGGCGACCACGAAGACGATCGGTGCGGTCCTGACGCTCGGCAGCTTCCGCGCCTCGCTTGATTTCTGGGATATCAATCTCAAGGGTGCGATCGGTTCGCTCAACGCTCAGGATATTGTGAACCGCTGCTATGCCGGCGAGGCGGAAATGTGCGAGTTCATCACCTTCGGGCCCGACGATGAACTCGAAGAGGTCCGCCAGCAGAACCTGAACCTCGGTACATACAAGCTGCGTGGTCTCGATTTCGAGGCGCGGTACGCGACCGACCTTGGCAATGGAACGCTGGGTCTCGGCGCGGTGGCGAGCTATCTTATTCACAAGAAGATCGCGCCTTCGGGCGGCACGCCGCTCGATGTTGCCGGCGAACTCGGCGGACGCAATGGCGGCGGAATGCCGGATTTCAAGGCGACGCTTTCGGCCAACTATGACGCCGAACGCTGGGGCGCCTTCGTGCAGGCACGCTATATCGACGGCGGTGTCTACGACGTCACCTTCGGCCCCGAGGACCTTTCGAAGAAAGACAACAACATCGGTGCCGTCGTCTACGTCGACATGTCGGTGAAGTACAAACTCGAAAACCTGTTCGGTTCGAGCAGCGAGATCTACGCCGGTGTCGACAATCTGTTCGATCGGACGCCGCCGGTTGCGCCGATCGACTTCATTTCGAACTCGGCGACCAACGCGTCCATCTACGATGTGATCGGACGCAAGCTGTACGTCGGCGTTCGCGCCCGGTTCTAGTTGCGGTTATCCCGGCCCGTGCATCCTGAATGCGCGGGCCGGGCCCTTATCCTCAGCCCAGAATATTGAACGAGATTTCCGCCCGCAGGCCGAAGGCGAGCGCGTTGCGCACGGTCGGGTCGGCGCCCGGATTGATGATGTAGTGCGCGCTCGGCTGGAGAGACAGCCACGATGCGACAGGCGCGCGATAGGTCAGCTCGAAAGCGACCTCGGCGTTATCCGCCGGAACCACACGTTTATACGCGTCCCCGGTGAAAGCTGCGGCAACCGCGAACCCGAGCTGATCCTCGTCGCGGCCCTTGAAAGGCCCCGTGTAGTTGAGGCCGGCACTGGCGAATTTGCCGAAAGTGTTGAAGCGTCCGTCGGCGATGCCGAGGCGGGCGAAGGCGGCAAGGCCCTGCGCCGGATCGCCTGATTCCTCGAACAACGCGGTCTCGCCGCGCACATAAAGCCCGTCGTTGCCGCGTCCGCTGTTCCCCGTGTGATCGTCGAACCGCGCCGTGTAGCTCCAGCCGCCGAAGAGTAGCCGTCCGTGCGGCAGCGGCGCCTCGATCTCGGCGACGAGAAGCGCGCCGTCGCCGTCGCCCAGTTTCACCGCCGTGCGCTTCGGCCGATCGGGATCGCCCGGAACCCCGTCGAGCACGGCTGCGCGCACCACCCAGCCTTCGGCGGGTTCAATGGAAACCCGCGCGGCGAGCGATGTCGACGGGAAGATCGACGGACCGTTTTCACCCGTCTGGGCGAAATCCGTACCAATGCCGTGCGGGCTGCTGACGAAGAGGCCGGAGGCATCAAGCGCGTCGAACTCCGAATTGAGATCGTAGAGGCCGACCTTCAGCGATCCGCCCACGAATTTCTGCTCGATCCACGCTTCGTAGAGCCGGAACGCCTGCACGCCGGTTTCGATGTTGCTCGCCGTTTGCGCATCGCCGGCAAGCTCGCTGAACGACTTGCCGTTGTTGTAGAGGCCATAGACGTGGGCGCTCGCGCCCTTCCACCCGGCGATCGCTTCGAGATCGGCTTCGGCGACGATGTCGAGATTATCGAGATAGCGACTGCCGCGCTTGATGCCGCCGGACACATTCGACATCACCTCGCCCGTGTAGGTCGCCTGGAGCAGCAGCGGCGCATGGCTCTCGTCGATTTCCCCCCGGCTATGCGTGTGACCGTGTGGAAGATGACCTTCCGAGGCCAATGCGGGGAATGAAACAAAGACTGCAACACTCGCGAGCGCACGAAAACGCATAAAATCCTCCCGACTTTGCGAACCATTTTCAATATTAATTATGAGATAACGGCATCATTTATCTAAAGTCGCGCATAACGCGGCCCGCTCGATATCCTTTTGATTTTCCATTTCCCAGAAAAATCTTGTCTTGATTATGAGAATGATTTTCGATTTCGATTTCTATTTAGAAATATGCGAATAATGCTCTCAATTTAAAGGCCACAGCCGAAGAAAATTCGATCACCCTGGTTCCCGTCCAAACTTCCATCTTGATCGCGCGCTAAATTTTTAATTGCTCTCCGATCGGCAGTGCTCGGATGCGTTTGCCGGTTGCGGCGTGGATTGCATTGCAGAGGGCGGGAGCCACCGGAGGCACGCCGGGTTCGCCGATCCCGCCGGGCGGGGCGTTCCAGTCGCCGCCGCCGACGAGGTGGACCTCCGTGAGCTTCGGCGCGGCATCGATGCGGGTGAGGGCGTAGCTGTCGAAGTTGTCCTGCTGGACGCGGCCCCCCTTGAAGCTGATCTCACCGAGCGTGGCGAGGCTGAGGCCCATCACCACGGAGCCTTCCATCTGCGAACGGATGCGCTCCGGGTTCACCTGGGGGCCGCAGTCGACTGCGATGTCGGCGCGCTCGACGATGAGTTCGCCGTCCTTCACCGAGACCTCGATCGCGCAGGCCGTGTAGCTGACGAAGCTGTAGTGCGCGGCAATGCCGAGACCGCGGCCAGCAGGCAGCGATCGGCCCCAGCCGATGCCCTTGGCAGCGGCATTGATCACCGCCTTCAGCCGCGCGGTGTCAAGCGGGTAGCGCGCCGGATCTTCGCCCTGGTTGGTGGTGTCGGCCATCGCGCGCGGGTCGATCGTGCGGTCCGGGCCGATGAGCGCGAGGAGGTAGTCCTTCGGGTCGCGCCCCGCGGCGGCGGCGAGCTCGGCGACGAACGACTGCACTGCAAAGCAGTGCGGGATGTTGGAGACCGAGCGGAACCAGCCGATGCGCGTGTGCGCGGTCGCTGCGCAGGTCTCCGCGCGGAAGTTCGGAACCGCGAACGGCACGTTGCGCAGCCCCATGCCCTGCTCGAACGGTAGCTGGTGCTTCGGGTCCGGCCCGAAGATCGAGCCGATCGATGGCGCCGCGCTGCGGTGGCGCCACGCCACCGTGCGGCCACTCGTATCGAGCCCGCCCTCCAGCCGCTCGACCGAAACGGTGTGAAAGTAGCTGTGGTGCAGGTCGTCCTCGCGCGTCCACACCACTTTCACGGGCTTGCCGCCCGCCGCCCGGCTGAGCAGCGCCGCTTCGAGCACGTAGTCGGGCTTGGATTTGCGCCCGAACCCGCCACCGAGCAGCGTCTGATGGATCGTCACATCGGCGACCGGGATCTTGAGCGCCTCGGCGATGAGGTCGCGCGCGGCCTGCGGGTCCTGCGTGCAGGCCCAAGCCTCGCAGCGGTCCGCGCCGGTGCGTGCGAGCGCCATCGGCGGCTCCATCGGCGCCTGCGCGAGGTGCGGGAGATAATACTCCGCCGCGATGCGCTTGGCCGCCTTGCCGAGCGCGGCTTCGGCGTCGCCGTCGCTGCGGGAAACCTGCCCCGGCGCGCGCGCCGCGCGTTCGAGCTCTGCGCGATAAACGTCCGAGTCGTATGCCGCGTTCGGTCCGTCGTCCCATGCGATGGTGAGCGCGTCGCGGCCCTTGATCGCGGCCCAGGTATTCGTCGCCAGCACGGCGACGCCGCCGAGTGGCTGGAACGCGGACGGGAGCGTCGGTGCGGGCAGGTCGACGATCTGGACGACGCCGGGCACCTTCAGCGCTGCGGTCTTGTCCGCGCTCTTCACCTTGCCGCCGTAGACCGGCGGGCGGGCAATGACGGCGTAAAGCATGTCCGGTAGGCGCGCGTCGATGCCGTAGTCCGCGCGGCCCGTCGTCATGGCGAGACCGTCCACCGAAGCCATATTGCGGCCGATGTAGCGGAACGCCGACGGCGTCTTCAGCGTCACCGTGCCCCGGTCTGGCACCGCGAGCGCCGCAGCGTCCTTCGCGAGCGCGCCGTAGCCGAGTTTGCGGCCGCTCGGGCGGTGGATGACCTCGTGCAGCTGTGCCGCGACCTCGGCGACGGGCACGCTCCAGCGCTTCGCGGCGGCGGCTTCGAGCATCGTGCGCGCGGCCGCGCCGCAGCGACGGAGCGGGAGGAACAGGTGGCGCATACTGCGCGAGCCGTCGGTGTTCTGGTTGCCGTAGCGCGCCTCGTCGCCCACGGCCTGCTCGACGCGCACGCGGCTCCAGTCCGCCTCCAGCTCGTCGGCGATCACCATGGCGAGGCTGGTGCGGATGCCCTGGCCCATCTCGGCGCGGTGGCAGGTGATGGTGATCGTGCCGTCCTCGGCGATTGCCACGAACAGGGTGGGGTCGTCGCGCCAGCCGCCGGACTGTGCGTCGGCGCCGTACTTCTGGGTTTCGGCGGAGGCGGAGCGGGGGAGGGTGACCGCGAGGACCAGCGCGCCGCCCGCGCCGAGGAGGCTGCGGCGGCTGATGTTGACGATGTCGTCCGCGGCGCTCATGCGTTCACCGCGGAAGTCGCCGCCTTGATCGCGGCGCGGATGCGCGCGTAGGTGCCGCAGCGGCAGATGTTGCCCGCCATGGCCGCGTCGATGTCCGCGTCCGTGGGCTTCGGGGTTTCGGCGAGCAGCGCCGCCGCCTGCATGATCTGGCCGGACTGGCAGTAGCCGCACTGCGCGACGGCGTGCTCGCGCCAGGCGCGCTGCACGGCATGGTCGCCGCCTTCCGACAGACCCTCGATCGTCGTCACCGACTGGCCTTCCACCGCCGACATCGGAAGCTGGCACGACCGCATCGCCGCGCCGTCCACATGCACGGTGCACGCGCCGCACAGACCCGCGCCGCAGCCGAATTTGGTGCCGGTCAATCCCGCGAGATCGCGCACGTACCAGAGCAGCGGCATGTCGGGATCGCCGTCATACGCGTGCTTTTTGCCGTTGATAATCAATTGCATAGACCGACCTCCGCATCTTCAGTCTATCGGTGTTTGCCCCCCGGTGCCTACCGGGAAATCACTGTCGCGGCGCCGACGACGCCTCCCACGCATCTTCGGTCGTCGCGACAAGCGCTTTCATCGTCGTCCAACGGCGAGCGCCGGGCACGTCGCGGGCGCCGCGGATCGCGGCCAAAGCGAAGGCGCGCAGGCGCGCGCGAACGCGCGTTTTCTCCACCTCGGGCCACGTCTCGAACGGGTGCGGCCCGCGCACCACGACGAGCTCCTTAAGCCCCGGCACGCGGTCGTAGGAGGCGATCGTGCCTTCAAGGCTGGCGGCATAATCCCAGAGGCCGCGCGCGAAGAACGCGGCAGGCCATGTCTTCATGCCCGCAAGGATCGCCGATCCCGGGAAGAAGACGAT